>JGI26064J46334_1000111_pt1 | contig 16303 bp, 19 predicted proteins | sample MarorgKNORR_S2LV_FD_46334 | JGI IMG/M metagenome (IMG submission 46334) | reverse complement strand
AATATCAACTATTAATTGGAAAAAATATAATGGTTAGTGATGGACAACAAGTTAAAGGTGGAGAATCTTTAACTGATGGACCAATTAATCCACATGAACTATTAGATTGCTATTTCAATGATTTAAAAGATCAAAAACCTCTTATAGATGCAGCTCGAGAATCTATATCAAAATTACAAAGAAGTATGGTAAATGAGGTGCAAAATGTTTATAAATCACAGGGTGTAGCTATCGATGATAAGCATATTGAAGTTATTGTTAGACAGATGACAAGTAAAGTCCGTATAGANGATGCNGGGGATACTACTCTTTTGCCTGGNGAACTTATAGAGTTGAGGCAAGTGGAAGATACAAACCAAGCAATGGCAATTACAGGAGGAGCTCCAGCAGAATTCACCCCTGTTTTGTTGGGTATTACTAAAGCCTCACTAAATACAGATAGTTTTATTTCAGCAGCATCATTCCAAGAAACCACAAGGGTTCTTACAGAAGCTGCAATTGAGGGTAAATCTGATTGGTTAAGAGGTTTAAAAGAAAATGTTATTATCGGTAGATTAATTCCTGCGGGTACGGGTTTTAGCGGATTTGTAGAGGAACTATCCTCAGAGGCTGGTCCTCATCCCGATATCCTTGCTGAAGAATCTGGTGGTTATAGAAGAACTCAAAACTTAAGACCAGACTATACAGTTGATATGCCACAATCTCCAGCTGTAAGNTCTACTGCAATACTTGATGATCCTAGTGATGAAGATTTGGAGACTACTCGAAACCGACATGGAATCGATCCCTCTTCCAGCAATTTTGCTGCCTTTGCAAGGCCTAATGCTGAAAATCAATTTTCTGAAGATCAATTACCAGATCCTGCAGCATTAGAGGGATTACAGGAAGAGGGCCTTCTGTCTGATGAATAAATATTTTCCATAAGTATTTTTAATGACTAGAATAGATTTTTATGTTTGTAAGTGATGATTAAGCCAGACATTGTCCCTAAAAGAAAATTACCTCGTTATGGATTCCATTTTTATAATGAAAGACTTAATGGAAGAATGGCNATGATTGGATTTATTGCGCTAATTCTTACAGAATTCTTTTTAAAACATGGTTTGCTGTTATGGTAAAAATAGTTTTGAATTAAAGAATACATAATTTGAAAAATCTTCTTGGAAGTAGTGTTAAAGATTTAGAAAATGTGGCTATGGATTATGGCCAAGCTGCTTTTAGGGGTCGCCAAATCTATAATTGGATTTATAACTATAGAAATAAGAAGAAAAATATTGATCAAATAGAAGTTTTACCTTTAGATTTTAGAAAAAAGTTAAAGGATGATGGTTTCAAAGTAAGTGAATTAAGTATTCTAGAAAGAAATTTAGCTAACGATGGCACTCTAAAGTTGTTATTGACTACAAACGATAATGAAAATATTGAGTGCGTTGGGATACCAACTGAAAAAAGACTAACTGCTTGTCTTTCTAGTCAAGTGGGATGCCCTATGGACTGCAAATTTTGCGCAACTGGCAAGGAAGGTTTGAAGAGATCTTTAAAAGCAAGTGAAATTTTAGATCAAATTTTATTTCTCGAAAATGAAATGAATAGAAAAGTGACCAATATTGTTTTCATGGGTATGGGTGAACCCTTATTGAATATTGATGACTTGCTCGTGTCAATTAGATCTATAAATGAGGATTTTCAAATTAGCCAGAGAAAGATAACTGTAAGCACTGTAGCTATTCCAAAAATGATAAGTAAATTATCAGCAAAGTCTTTCCAAATATTAGGTAATTGTCAATTTACATTAGCAATAAGCTTACATGCTTCAAACCAAAAAATAAGAGAAACGATAATACCAAGTGCAAAAAACTACAAGATCAAAAATATAATTGAAGACTGTAAGCAATACGTAAAAGATACTGGTCGGAGGGTAAGTTTTGAATATTTAATGCTAAATGGGGTTAATGACAAATTAGAACATGCTAATGAATTAAGTAATTTGCTGAAAGGGTTTCAATGCCACGTAAATTTAATACAATACAATCAAATTGATGAGGTTGAATTTCAAAGAGCCTCTCTAAAAAATCTTCAATCATTTCAATCTAGACTGTCTCGTAATGGCATCGCTGTTAGCTTGCGAAAAAGTAGAGGTCTAGACAAAAATGCGGCATGTGGTCAGCTAAGACAAAATACAAAAGTTAAATAATATTATCCATTAAAAATTTTTTAAAAGTTTCTTAAACAGGTTATTATTGTGTTAATTAATCTTAAATCTTTGGGTTTTATTAAGACAAAAATTTTACCTTTCGCTATTGTCTCACTTTTTGGGATTGCCTTCTTTGCAGTTAGTGCAAGAATTTGGTTGCCAGGAGATATGATGTCTCCTGCCCCCATAAATTAATATTTTTAGTTTTTAAAATGACAAAAAATAATGATCCTAATAAAGAAAGCTTAGTTGATATCGCTGTTGATCCAGAAGTTTTAGCGAGAGAATTAGCCTTAGAAATTGAAATAGATCCTTTAGAACAAATTGATNAAGATTCTTTTCCAAAAGGTTTAAACATAACTCAAGAGTGCAATGAAGCATTAAAAATGCTCAAAGGTAACAGAGAAGAAAGAATACAGGGTTTAAGAATATTTTGTGAATATAGAGATTCAAGATCTTTTCCTCTTTTGTTACCATTACTTGACCAACCTTGTCCTGTTGAAAGAATGAGTGTGGTATATGCTTTAGGCCGTAATCCATGTCCTACCGCGGTTGAGAAACTTGTCAGTCTTTTGGAGACTGACGATAATGCTTATGTCAGAAGAGCAACTGCATGGAGCTTGGCTAATTATGATAATCAAATTGTTTTGAAGCCATTAATAAATGCTTTGAAGAACGATGTAGCCGCAGTAAGGTTGTGGTCATCTAGTTCTTTAGCTGAAATCGGAAATGTTTCTTTGGAAAATGCTCAATTGGCAGCAGAACAACTTTTAATAAGTTTAAAAATAGATAATGAACCGGGTGTAAGAAGTAATTGCATCTGGTCATTGTGTAGATTGTACGAAAAACTAAACAATACACTTCAAGAAAGTTTCGTTGATGAATGTACCAAGATAGCTCTTTTCGATAAAGAACCTTCTGTTATGGAAGAAGCAAAAACTGCCTTGGATTCAATGGGGATGCAAGGTTTTTATAACTAAATTTCTTAATTTTTTTTTCAAGAACACTAGATAACTAATTAATTTATCAGATATTCAATATAAAAATTAAAATTAATTAACTTGTACCAACTGAAACAAAATATTTTCGTTATTCTATATAAAGTAAAAGTACTCAGTACTTGAATTTAATGCCTCAAAAAACATTGAGATTCAAAATTCATCAAGACGGAAGAGTTGAAGAGACTGTTGAGGGATTTACTGGTAATTCATGCAATGAAGCTACAAAAAATCTCGAAGACGCTCTCGGTAAAGTAACAGTTAAGAATAAAACTTCTGATGCTTTCATCTCTAATCAAAGTGAAAACTTAACACAATTAAATAACGAATCTAATGTCACATTTTAGTACAATTAAAACTCAGCTCAAAGAAGTAGAGCCATTAATTAAGGCTTTAAATCATTTCGGTTATAGTATTAATCAAGAAGAAAAGTTTGTAAAAGGATATAAAGGTCAATTCACAGCCGTTGATATAAGTATGAATTTACCTGGTGATACCCAAGTTGGATTTAAATGGGATAACAATTCTAATGCATATGAATTAGTTACTGACCTTGATCTATGGAAATTTGAGATTCCAGTAGAAAGATTTATCTCAAAAGTTACACAAATGTATGCTTACCAAACAATCATTTCTAAAACGCAAGAAGATGGATATCAAATCGTAGAGCAAAAAAATAAAAATGATGGTTCTATTGAATTGGTCTTAACCAAGTGGGAAAACTAATGTCAAGATATGGATTTTACGGATCCATTTCATAATACTGAAGAAAATATTGAGATTACAGGCTATGAGCCCGTTTTAGGTGGTCAGTTAGCCGAAAAAGCTGTATGGGTTGATGAAGCAAAGTGTATTGGTTGTCAGTACTGTGTTCACGTCGCTTCGAACACTTTCACTGTTGATGAATTTCATGGTAGAAGTCGAGCTATTAGGCAAGATGGAGATAGTTCTGATGTCATACAAGAAGCAATAGATACATGCCCTGTTGATTGTATTCATTGGGTCAAATTTGAAGAATTAGATGATTTAGAGAATAGTCTCGATAGGGATATGTTTCAAACATTTGGAAAGCCACCGAGAATGAATAAGCACTAATATCAAAAAGATGCAATATCGTAGATTTGGTAGAACCAATCTGAAGATTCCTGTTTTATCTTTAGGTGGTATGAGATTTCAAAAAAGTTGGGATCAATTAGATTTTTCTGAGGTTTCATACGAAGAACAAAATAAAGTAGAAAATATATTAGATCTTGCAACACAATATGGCTTAAGTCATGTAGAAACCGCCAAGTACTATGGAACTTCTGAGGTGCAATTAGGGATGTGTTTTAAGAATACTAAGAAAATNCCAAATATAATCCAAACAAAGATTCCACCNAATAGTGATCCGGAAATTTTTGAGCGAGATGTATTATCTAGCATTNAAAAATTGAAAGTTAAAAAAATTGATTTGTTAGCAATACATGGTATCAATACTGCTGAACATTTACATCAGGCTATTCGAGATGGAGGTTGCATTGATATTTTGAGGAATTTTCAAAAAGAAAATTTAATTGGATCTATTGGATTTTCAACCCATGGAAAATCTTCACTTATTGAAAAGGCCATATCAACAAACTTATTTGATTATGTAAATTTGCACTGGTATTTCATTAATCAGGAAAATACAAAGGTTATTAATTTAGCCAATAAGCATGATCTTGGGGTTTTCATAATAAGTCCCACTGATAAAGGGGGACATCTTCATACTCCCTCAAGAAAAATGTTGGAATTTTGTAAACCACTTCATCCTATAGTTTTTAATGATCTTTTTTGCTTAAGAAATCAAAATGTCCATACTTTGAGTGTCGGTATTGCAAAAGAGACAGATTTTGCTCTGCATTTAGAAGCTGTCTCGTTGTTATCAGAATCTGAGAAGTATGTGCCTAAGATAATTAACAAATTAAGGCAGGAATCAATTAATTCCTTAGGTTTAGAGTGGCATCAAAATTGGAATAGAAATTTACCAAGTTGGGAATATACTCCGGGAAATATTAATATTCCTGTTCTGCTTTGGCTTTCAAATTTAATTGATTGGTTGGGTATGGAAGGATATGCAAGAGCTAGATATCAATTGCTTGGTAATGGAAGCCACTGGTTCCCAGGATTCAACGCGAATTTACTAGATGTAGATGTTTCTGAAGGGCAATTATTGAAAGTATTAGAAGGTCATATAAATCCAAAAAAAGTTATAAAAAAATTGAGAAATTTAAAAGAAAAGTTTGGAGATAAGAATGCTAAAAGATTATCAAGAAAATAATTTCATAATGGATTTTTTTCAGGTTTGCCAACTTTTCTTGGGTAAATTTCAGGACAAAAATTCTTTGGTTGAATAAGAATAATATTTCGGGTGCCTTTATTTCTTGGTAATAGTATCTCTTTTTTATCTTTAACTTTCCCTTCTAATATTTCTAAAGTTTTATCTAGATTTTTGCTTTCTTCATTCGTCCATTTGCCACAATATAAAACTCCAAACCCTTCTTTTTTTAACATTGGTAGTATATATTCTGAAACTGTTGATGGGTTACTAACCGCTCTAGTTGTTGCAATATTAAAATTATTTCTCATTGACGATTGGTGGGCTAAATTCTCAACACGATCATTGATTACATGAATATTGTTTTTGAAATTGATCTGTTCAACTAAAATTTTTATTGCATCTGTTTTCTTTTTCAAAGAATCAATTAGGTATATCTCAGAATTAGGATGAGTTATTGCATAAGCTAAACCTGGGAAGCCACAGCCTGATCCAATATCTAAAAATTTTTTATTATCAAAATTAATATTCGTGAAAGCTTTGAATGGCCAAATGCTGTCAAAAACTTGAGATACCCAATAATCATCACCATCAGTTAATCTTGTGAGATTGGTCTTATTATTTAATTCTTTAATTTTAATTTGTAACTCTTGAAATAAATTTATTTCTTCTTCAGTTATTAAGGAAAGAATTTCTTCTGGAATGTTTTGTTTTTTCATTTCGTTATAAATATGAATTTTAACCATCCATTAAATACATTCTATTTAGTAAAAATTTATTAGAATTACAATATTAATAAAAGATTATTTTGAAAGGGGAAACTTCCTATTACAAAATTTTAGGTGTAAATGAAAATGCATCCAATCATGAATTAAGAAAGGCATTTTGTAAACTTTCTATTGAGTTGCATCCCGATACAACTTCATTAGAAATAGACGTTGCTAAAAGTAAATTTCAAGAAGTTCTTGAAGCTTATGAACATTTAAATAATAGTAATTTAAGGAAAATATATGATGACAAACTAAAAGAAAACTCTAGGATTACAAATAATACTAACGTTTTAAATAATTTAGTAATCGATTCTAATAATCAAAATTTAATAGGAAATAGAAGACCTTTTTCGAATGGAGAATTGTTTTCGTTGTTTCTTTTAATTATCATCATTTCTATAAGTTTAATTGGTTCAATTTTTATTGCTTCTTTTACTGGAAAAGAATTAGAGACAATACCGCTTTGGCTAATTAAATAATTTTNTAAAAAAGTCTGTGAATCCCTCTAAAAAACCTATCAATCAAAATTCACTNCAATCATTGGAATTGTGGCTAACTGATTTAGGTGCTGTNAAGGATATTAATAATCCATCTAAATGGTATCTGTTACTTTCAAATTGGAATGCAACTATTATTTTTGAACAAGAAGATTTAAGTGTTATATGGGAAAGTGAAGGACAAGAAACTAAAAGACTATTTTCCTACTGCATTAATAGAGAAGATGTGGAAAATGCAATACTGCAGGGACCTTAAATTTCTATCTAAAGATTGTCTAAGATTTGCCTTATTATCCAGTAACTTTTCCCCAATTGATCATCTGTTATACAGAGAGGCGGCAAGAGGTAAATAACATTCCCGAGGGGCCTAATGAATAAACCTTGCTCCATTGCAAGACTCTTTATTTCTTTCCCAATATTATTGAAATAACCTTTTTTGTTCCCAATATCTAAATCGAAGGCAGCAATTGTGCCGGATACCCTTANCTTTTTTATATAAGGTAAGTTTTTAAATTTAATTAAATGAGATAAATGTTTTTCTTCAAATGAAAGNTATTTGTGTGGTTCTTTTTCTAATAAATCAAGNCTAGCGTTTGCNGCAGCACAACCTAAAGGATTAGCAGTAAAACTATGTCCATGCCAAAAAGTTTTTCTTGGGGAATCATCAATAAAGGATTGAAAAATTTTTTCTTTACATAAAGTTATTCCCATCGGTAAAAATCCACCAGTTAAACCTTTTGAAATACTTATTAAATCAGGAATGATTTTTGCCTTTTGAAACGCAAAAAGGCTTCCACATCTTCCAAACCCAGTCAATACTTCATCGGCAATTAACAAAGAATTATTATTTTTTATAATTTCTGAAACTTTTTTTATAAACTGAGGCCTAACCATATTCATCCCTCCTGCTCCTTGAACAAGTGGCTCAAGGATTACTGCAACTGTGGGAGTTTTAAGTAGAGTTTCTAATTTTTGGATCGCCTCATTTTCTTTATTTTCTACTTCTTCATCGTTCATCCAAGTTGAAGGCCATGGGACTCTTCTAACTGGGAACATAAGATTATCGAAATTCTCATTAAAAATATTTCTTTCACCTAAAGCCATTGCTCCAAATGTATCACCATGATAGGCGCCATCAAAAGCTACTATTTGAGTTCTTGTCTCTCCTCTATTTTGCCATGATTGGAAGGCAATTTTTAAAGCGACTTCCACTGCAGTAGAACCGTTATCAGAAAAGAATAATCTTTCTAGTTTTGTTAATTCACTAAGTCTTTCCGCTAATTTTTTTGCCTGTGGATGTAAGAAATCAGCAAATATAACTTGCTCAAGTTTTTTTGATTGATCAAAAATGGCATCCGCAATATATTCGTTACTATGACCATGAAGAGTTACCCACCAACTACTAATTGCATCTATTAGCTCTTTTTCAGGATCTTTAGTAAATAGGAGGGCATCTTTACCATGAGTTACTTCTATTTGCGGTTTGCTGTTATTGATTTGTGTAAAAGGTGGCCAAATATTTGGGTGCCAATCTTGATTTGGAGTTTTTGAATCCAAAGATTTCATTTAACTTATTTTTGAGTTTAATAGTGAGATCAACTTATTCTTGATGTCTAGTTCTTTCCATAGTATATCTAAATTATTTGAGTCCATTTTTTTGATGTAAGGAAATTCAGCAATTAAAGGAATACCACTAAAATCAACTAGAGTTTTTGGATTATCTAGGTGTTTTTCGCCATTGACTACTAAACCTAAAATCTCAATATTTCTTCGTTTTAAGGCCTCAATACTAAGCAGGGTATGGTTAAGAGTGCCAAGTGAGCTCTTACATACAAGTATTACCGGAAGATTCCATTGTTTTATTTGATCTATTTGCAAAAAATTGCGTGTTATTGGAACCATTAATCCACCTGCAGTTTCTACAATTAATGAGCCTTTGCACTTTTGGCAATCTCAACATGTCAAAGTTAATAGTTTTTTGATCTATTTCAGCAGCCCAATGAGGAGATAGAGGTTTTGTAAAGACATAAGCTTCTTTGATTATTTTCTCTTTACTTACTTGTGCAAGTTTTTCAACAGTTTGACTATCAGTTTGCGATTCAATACCACTTTGAATAGGCTTCCAATAAAAGGAATTTAATCCTTTAACGAAAAAAGAGCTTATTAAAGTTTTCCCAATATCAGTATCTGTTCCACAAATTATAAATTTGAAAATATTTTTGTGACTACTCATAATTTCTTTATGATTTGAATCTCAATTTGCCATGAAAGGTTCACTGTATTATTGTAATTCTTTGGCCAAAACTTTTGAATTTCCTTTAACTCTTTCACTGTTTTGCGTTTACAATTTGTTGATTGTGCTCCTACATTTTTAATGCTTCTAAAAAGTTTATATACATCTTCAAAATTTTCAAGATAATTAAACTGTTCTGAATAATGTATTTCAGTTGATTTGAAATCTTTTAATAATTCTTTAGAGCAAAGGAAATTAAGACCACTATATTCAATATCAATTTTTTTACAAGTATCTTTCCATTCAGGAAAACAATCTTTTGTTGGATATGAAATGATTAAAAAACCTCCAGGTGTTAATTTGCTAAACCAATTTTTTATTATCTTTTCTGGGTTGTTTAACCAATGTATGCAAAAGTTAGATGTTAATAGAGAACAGTTATTTATTTCAGGAGGTAAATCATTATTCAAATCCCATAAAATTTTTTTTCTAGATAATTTATTCTCAAGAAGCATTTTCTTGCTGAAATCAATTCTGGATACTTTTTGGGAAGAAAATTTTTTTTCTATTTCATCTGCTAATAGTCCTGGTCCTGATCCTAGATCTATCCATTCACCTTTTTTTTGGGGATTTAATTCTTTGATAAATTGAACAATCTTTTTTGCAAAAAATTTCTGAATATTTGAATGCTCTAAATACCGATATGCAGCATCATTGAAATTATTTTTTATTTTCTCATTCCACTTTTTACTATCCATTTCAATCATTAAGTGTATTAAGTAAGATCTCGTATAAATTTAAATTNTTCAAGCAATGACCTTGTTGAGCTAATTTAATTAAAATTGGCTTCCTATCAAGTNTTTTATTTAAGGAATCTAAAAAGTTATTATTTGATTCGTTGTCAAGAATCAAATCATTTTCTGATTTTATAAAAATAATTTTGCAATCTTTTCTTAAAAATACTGGAAAATCTCTATTGATGTAAAGTTGTTTTAAATCACTTAAAAGAAGAGTTTTATTTAAACTCTCTAGACTTTTATAAAAGATATTTTTAAAACTATTATTCATATGATTTGGCATAAATGATCTATGTATAAATTCTTTCAACATATCCTTAGGTTCATCTTTTATGATTTTTGTTTCCATTCTTTTTAGAGACCTCAAAATAAAGTTTCTCTTATTACTTAAAGGAAGAAAATTATTAAAAGAATTTATAAGAACAATATGAGTTGCTTCTTTTAAAATTTTTTTTTGCATTAAATGAAAACCAAATGAATGGCATAAAGTCATTCTGATTTCTTTTTTAGATTCGCTTTTAATCCATTTTGCTTGATAATTATTTGTCGAAAAATAGCCCCTTTCATTATCTTGCCAATGCCAATTNTTATTTAAAAAATCAACTTTATAATCATCCCAGAAATATTTATTNAGTCCCCACCCATGTTGAGTAATAATTTGTTTCATTTAAACTCTTTTAATACTGNAATGAAATTNTTTAGCAGATTAAAATCTAAGTTTCTTCGNATTGTTATTCTGATTCTTGATTGCCCCACTGGAACAGTNGGAGGTCTTATCGCAATTGCTAAAAACCCATTTTCTTCGAGATATTTTTGTAGATAAATTGCNTTCTCTTCTTGGCCAACAATAATTGATAAAATGTGAGAATCTCCCTGAACTGGAAAACTAAAATTTTTAATAATTTCATCTTTCCATACATTCGCAGAAGATAACAAATCATTACCCCATTCTTTATTTTCTAAAATTTTTTTTAAACCTTCTAGCGCCCCAGCAGCTAAAGATGGCGCAAGTGCGGTTGTATACCTAAATGCACCACTTGTTTGGATAAGATATTCTCCAATTTCTGAATTGGAAGCTATGAAAGCTCCACCGCTTCCAAATGCTTTTCCAAAAGTTCCAGTAATCATAGTTATATCTGAACGACAATTAAAACTTAAACCCCTGCCTTCAGGGCCCAAGATCCCAATTGCATGAGCTTCGTCAACTAATAATTGAACACTATTTTTTTTGCAAATTTCCGTTATTTCTCTGAGCGGAGCAATTGATCCCTCCATGCTATAAAGAGATTCAACAACAACTAAAATGGAATTTTTTGTGGGGTTAGATTTAATAATTTTATCTTCTAAATCTTTTAAATTATTGTGTGAAAATCGAACTAGTTTTGCTTGAGCAGCTTTGACTCCAACCAATAAAGAGTTATGGATCAATTTATCTGCTATTACGATACTATTTCTGTTTGCTAAAGCCTGGATAGCGGCTATATTTGCTTGAAATCCGCTTGGGAAAAGTAATACTTTCTCTTGATCAAGCCACTTGGCAAGTTCTGTTTCTAATAATTTATGTATTGGTCTTGAACCTGTAATAAACCTAGAGCTTCCTGAACCAATACCTTCTAACAAGCTTATTTCGTAAGCAGCTTTTATTAAATCCTTGTCCCTACTTAATCCAAAATAATCATTACTGCATAAGTCTATAAGTTTTTTATTTTGCGAATTTAAACTTAGAAGTTCGAATGATTTTTTACCTAAAGAAAATGTTTTTAATTTACGGATTCTATTTTTTGGAATTTTTACTTTTTTCATTTTGGCAAAATAAAATATAGTGGATTTAATTAAAAAGATTTAGATTTACTATTAAAGTTTGCAAGGTATTTTTTGTTTATTAATATCTATATAGATCATATATTAAGAAGTTAACTCATCCTCTCTTCAATCACAATTATTGCTTAATTTAGAGGAATATTTCCCCTTTCCGCTAGATGATTTCCAATTAGAAGCAATACGAGCTATTAATAGCGGAAATTCTGTTGTTTTAACGGCACCAACAGGTTCGGGTAAAACATTGATAGGTGAATTTGCTATATATAGAGGCTTATCTCATGACAGCAGAGTTTTTTATACAACACCTTTAAAGGCCCTATCAAACCAAAAGTTTAGAGATTTTGCTAATCAATATGGTGAGAATAAAGTTGGTCTTTTAACTGGAGATATAAGTATAAATAGAGAAGCACCAATCTTAGTCATGACGACTGAGATTTTTAGGAACATGCTTTATGGCGAATTTGATGAATTTGATGATCCCTTAGAAAATTTAGAATCTGTGATTCTTGATGAATGTCATTATATGAATGACCCCCAAAGAGGCACAGTTTGGGAAGAAACTATAATCCATTGCCCTACTAGAACTCAAATAATAGCTTTATCAGCAACAATAGCCAATGCAGATCAACTACAAAATTGGATAGAAAAAGTTCATGGGCCCACAGTACTAATTAATAGTGATAAGAGACCAGTCCCACTTGATTTTATTTTTTGTAGTGTTAAAGGCCTCCATCCACTTTTAAATAATAAGGGTAATGGAATTCATCCAAACTGTAAGATTTGGAGAGCTCCTAAAGGGCAGAAAATAAGAGGAAAAGTGGGCAGGATAATGCAACCAAAGTCTCCCTCAATTGGCTTTGTGATCTCGAAACTAGCTGAACGAAATATGTTGCCAGCTATTTATTTTATTTTTAGTAGAAGAGGATGTGACAAGGCTATTGAGAATATAAAAGATTTAACTTTAGTAAGTTATTCAGAAGCAAGTATGATATCCCAAAAATTAGATGTTTATCTTAAAAATAATCAGGAAGCAATTAAAGATAAATCTCAATGCGAGGCATTAAAACGCGGTATTGCATCTCATCATGCTGGATTATTGCCTGCATGGAAAGAATTGGTTGAGGAATTATTTCAGCAAGGTTTAATAAAAGTTGTTTTTGCAACTGAAACTCTTGCTGCAGGAATAAATATGCCCGCAAGAACAACTGTTATTTCTTCTTTATCAAAAAGGACAGAAGATGGGCATAGATTATTATTTAGCAGTGAATTTTTGCAAATGTCAGGAAGAGCTGGAAGAAGAGGAAAAGATACCCAAGGATATGTTGTTACATTACAAACAAGATTCGAAGGTGCCAAAGAAGCAAGTGCACTGGCTATTAGCAAACCAAATTCTTTAGAAAGTCAATTCACTCCTAGCTATGGAATGGTACTTAATCTTTTACAAAGTTATACTTTAGAGAAGTCTAAAGAATTAATTAAAAGAAGTTTTGGTAGTTTTTTATATTTAGGTGAATCATCAGGTGAGAATATAATTCTTGAAAATTTAGATAAGGATTTAATTGAATTAAAAAAAATTACATCTAACGTTTCATGGAAAGATTTTGATGCCTACGAAAAGTTAAAAAATCGTCTTAAAGAAGAGAGAAGACTCTTGAAAATTTTAGAAAAACAAGCAGCAGAAAAATTATCAGAAGAGATAACTAATGCACTCCCATATATTAAAGATGGAAGCTTAATTTCAATCAAAGCTCCTCAAATTAAAAGAAAAATTGTTCCAGGATTAATTTGTAAGAAAATATATGAATCCCAAAAAATTAAGAGTTTATTGTGTTTGACAATTGATAATTTATTTATTCTTATAAAACCCTCATACATAGTAAGTATTTTTAATGATTTGGATGCAATTGATGTCTTAGGACTTGAAGTGCCAAAGATGTATTTTTCTGGAGAGGTATTTAGGGGAGATGATATGTCGCAGTGTTATGCGGATCGAATTTTAGAAGTTTCTAAAAAAAATGATTTACAAACTCCACAATATGATTTGACAACGGAAGTTTTGGCACAACAGCAACAAATTAATAATTTAGAAGAAACAGTTACTGATCATCCTGCACACAGATTTGGAGACTCCAAGAAATTAAAGAAATATAGAAAAAGAATTATTGATGTTGAACAAGAAATAAATATTAGAAAAAAACTTCTTGAGGATAAAGAAAATCATAACTGGAGAACTTTTACCGATTTGATTAAAATTTTGAATCATTTTGGTTGTTTAAATGATTTGGAATTGACAGAAGTTGGACAAACAGTTGGTGCAATAAGAAGTGAAAATGAATTATGGATTGGTCTTGTTTTAGTTAGTGGTTATTTAGACGATTTAGATCCTCCTGAGTTAGCTGCAATTATTCAAGCTATATGTGTTGATGTAAGGAGGCCTAATCTTTGGTGTAATTTCAAGCCTTCTTTAAAGGTAATAGATGTTTTTAATGAATTAGATGGTTTAAGAAAATTAGTCTCTTTTCAACAAAATAAGTTTCATATTGAAATTCCTATCTATTTAGAAACAGAGTTGACTGGAATTATTTCTGAATGGGCAAGAGGAAAAAAATGGAAAGATTTGGTTTTTAATACTTCATTAGACGAAGGGGATGTAGTGAGGATTATTAGAAGATCAATTGATGTCCTTTCTCAAGTTCAATACTGTATTGGTGTTAGTAATAAATTAAAAAGCAATGCAAAGCTAGCATTAAAAGCTATTAATCGTTTTCCTGTTTCTGAATCTAATGATCTTATAAAAGTCTCTGAAGATATTAATCCTGCAACAAAAAGAATTGACAATAATTCTTAAATTTTTTTAATCAAATCATTGAATTGATATTCATTGCTTCATCAAATTCATCTTCGTTTAAATAACCTAATTTAAGTGTTGCCTCTTTTAAATTTAATGATTCTTTGAAGGCAAGGTTTGCAATTTCAGCTGCTTTTTCATAACCAACTTTTGGCACTATGGCTGTAACCAACATTAGTGAATTTTCTAAATTTAACTTCATTTTCTTTTGATTAGGTTCCATCCCATCAACTAATTTTATTCTGAAGTTTTCTATTACATTTTTAAGTAATTTTAAACTTGTGAGAATATTAAATCCAATAAGAGGCTTATATTCATTCATCTGTAAAGTGCCGCTAGAATTTGCCATTGAAACTGCATATTCAAGACCCATTATCTGAGTGCAAACCATTGATAAGGCTTCGCATTGAGTTGGATTCACTTTACCCGGCATGATAGAACTTCCAGGTTCATTTTGAGGAATAATTAGTTCATATATTCCTGATCTTGGACCAGAAGATAGAATTTTTATATCATTTGAAATTTTAAATAATGCACCTGCTAATATTTTTATCTGACTCATTACTTGAGCTAGACGATCATGCGAGGCCATGATAGAAAAATTATTTTTTGATTTATAGAACATTAGATTAGTATCATCGGAAATTGATTTTATAGACTCTTCACAAAATCCTTTTGGACAATTAATCCCTGTACCAACTGCAGTTCCTCCCAGAGGTAAGAAATACAATTCATTCAGACTCATAATAATTGCATTCTCAGCATCTTTAAGTTGCTCTGACCATCCTGATATTTCTTGCCCAAAAGTAAGGGGAACTGCATCTTGAAAATGGGTTCTTCCTATCTTTATAAGGTCTTTCCATTCTTCACTTTTTTTATCAAGGATCTTAGTAAGTTCTCTGATCGTTGGAACTAAATTTTTGATTATTTCATTAACAACAGATATTTGAATAGCAGCAGGAAAAGTGTCATTAGTTGACTGAGATTTATTTACATCATCATTCGGATGAATTGGTTGATGACTACCAAGCTCTGAATTAGTTTTTAAAGCTGCAATATTTGAAATTACCTCATTAACATTCATATTTGTTTGCGTGCCACTACCTGTTTGCCAAACCTTTAAGGGAAACTGTGAATCATGAAGCCCATCAAGTATTTCCGTACATGCCTCTACAATCAAATCTTTTTTCCTTTTATCTATTAAACCTAAATTGAAATTCGCAATTGAAGCAGCTTTTTTTATGAGGGTGAGTGAATAAATTAACTCAATTGGAATTAATTCTTCTCCAATAGAAAAATTTATTATCGATCTTTGTGTTTGAGCACCCCACAAAGCTTCCATGGGAACCTCTATTGTTCCCATACTATCTTTTTCAATCCTAAAGTTTTTTGTCATTATTCCTCTGAAAACACTGGTTTAACTTAGATAAGGTTTTCAGTAATCCTAGATACCTAACTTCTCCCATATTACACTTAAATTATTGAGATGAATTGAAGGATTAAAACATTCTTCTAAGTCACTTTGATCAATAAAATCCATAATTTCATTATCTCTCTCTATATTTTGTTTGAAATTCCCATTCTGAGTATTCCAGGCCTGATGCGCATTTTTTTGTACTAAGCTATAAGCTTTTTCTCTAGACAAGCCCTTCTCTACAAGCAAAAGTAAAACTTTCTGACTAAAGATTACACCACCATATATATTTAAATTTTTGAGCATATTTTTTGGATAAACTTCTAAATTGCTTACTATATCTTTCATTTCCCTGAGCATAAAATGCAAGCAGATTGATACGTCAGGTAGCATGATACGTTCATTTGAACTATGGCTTATATCTCTTTCGTGCCA
>JGI26064J46334_1000108_pt1 | contig 16567 bp, 17 predicted proteins | sample MarorgKNORR_S2LV_FD_46334 | JGI IMG/M metagenome (IMG submission 46334) | reverse complement strand
ATTCAACAACTAAGCCCATTTCGGTATTGGTTGATTCATCCCAATATCTAATTAAGATATCTCGCTCTTCATATAATTGAGCATCAAAAAAATTGACACTGTAACCTAAGTCATATTCGAGATCACTAGTACAAATAATTTTTTCCTCTTTTAGTAAATTATTAGTTAGGTCTACAGAAAAAATACATTCATCCATAATATCTGGTGCCGGAGGAATAAGATTTTGGCTTTCAATCTCAACCCTATAAATTATTTTTCCATCAAATTCCATATTGCTAGTGAGGTTTCCGTATTCTGGTAAAGGAATAACACCAAAAACGCCAACAATTATTGTTGTTGCAAGGAAAATCATTAAAGAAAGAAATAATGGTAAATTAACTTTATTCATAAATCTTTAAGGTTTAGTTGTCTTTATATTTGCTCTAATAGGAGTTTAGGTACAAGCCAACGACCACAAGGACACCTCCTACTAAAAAGAGAATTAATGGTGGCCATATGTTATCTGGCAATATTTCAGTAATTAGTCTTGGTAAGTTGATAACAAGACCTAATCCTCCAATAAAAAAGATAACTTGTTCTGAAAGCTGGATGCTAGCCCAAACGTAAAATATAGAACCAAAGATAAGAATCAAAATAGTAATTATTTCACTATCGATCAAGTCTTCTATAAAAATGATTGAACCTATTGAAACAGTTGTAGTTGATAAAAAATAACCTAGCCAACTTGGCTTGAGCAATGTTGAATAAGTATTGATACCCCAGACACTTCCAATAGCAATTAGAAAAAGTCCTCCGGCCCATGGCTCAATGTTTGGAAAAATTAAATTTCCAGTAGCTCCCAAGAAAAAACATAAACAATAAAATAATCCAGCATGTTGNAAAATTAGTTTTGTTCTTTGAAATAAATANATTGCATATAAGAGAACAAAGAAAGAAACAATAACATATAACAANTCTTCACTAACATCTATAANCTCAGTTTCTTGAAGAATATTTAAAGTAAAAGTTATAGTTGCACCAAACGATATATTTGATATTAAGAATAAAAATGAGCTCACTCTTTCANTAGATTTAAAAATAAATAATTTTCCATCTTCAATCTTTTCGCTNTATCCAGCTGCATAGAAAAGAAAATAAGTAGTTGCAATTAAAAGTCCTAGTTGAGCCCAGTAAGCAAGATTCGTCCACAATAATGGAATTGTGCCTAGAAGACCTGATAAAAGAAACAATCCTCCGATAAGTGTTATTGCTCTAGCAACTTTAGATTTTTGGTTTGGATCAGAATTTTCTTCGAAATTAACTATCTCTTCATAAGTTTCTTGATTGATTAAGCCATTATCAAGCCATCTTTTTAGTAATTCTCCTACTTTTTTATTCACAATTTAATCCTAATCAAATTAAATTACCTCTTACGAAAATTCCTATATAATCTAAACTTTAAAAAGACTAATTATTGCCGGGATGCCCGAGCGGCCAAAGGGAGCAGACTGTAAATCTGCCGGCTATGCCTACGTAGGTTCGAATCCTTCTCCCGGCACTGGCCCTCTTAGCTCAGCTGGTAGAGCACTTCCATGGTAAGGAAGAGGTCTCCGGTTCAAACCCGGAAGAGGGCTCCCAAGTCTATAATTAATTAGGTTTGGCGGCGTAGCTCAGTTGGTAAGAGCGCACGACTCATAATCGTGAGGTCGGCAGTTCAAGTCTGCCCGCCGCTACAAGAAAATAGGAGGAATAGAAATGGCTTCAGACAAGAGACCACCAATCACATTGGTATGTACTGAAACTGGTGATCATAATTATGTGACTACAAAAAATAAAACTAACACCCCAGATAGACTGGAGTTAATGAAATATAGTCCAAGATTAAGAAAACACACACTTCATCGAGAAAAAAGATAGAAAAAGTAATTTTTTACTTTATCCTTAAATAAGATGGAAAATATTGCAAAACTTAATCACTTCGGTGAAGAAGTATCAAATTCTGAGCTTGTAAAAAAGTCCCAACTAGGAGACAAAAGCGCTTTCGAAGAGCTCGTTAAAAGACACCAAGATTTAGTGTTTTCTCTCTCATTTAAATTGACTGGAAACAGAGAACTTGCAAATGATGTGGCCCAAGAGTCATTCATAAGAGCCTGGAAAGCAATTGAAAAATTTAGAGGAGATTCTACATTTGGGACCTGGATATACCGAATAACAGTCAACACGGCATGGACACTAAGAAAAAAAGCAAAAAAACACTACTCATTAAATATTGAAGATACACAAGAGCCTGTTGTAATAGATGAAAAAAAAGATCCAGAGCTAGTAGCAATTAACTCAGATCTTTCAGTCGTACTTCGAAAAGCATTAAATCAAATACCTCTTGAGCAAAGGATCATTGTTGAACTTAAAAATATCGAAGGAAGGTCACATAAAGAAATAGCAGATTATCTAGACATCAGTGTTACTGCTGCAAAAGTCAGACTTCATAGAGCTCACCAAAAGCTAAGAAATATACTTGAGGAGATTGAAGCGTGAGAGAATTATTAGATAGTTTAAAAGACAATTTCATATGCAGAAGAAAAAGAAGTCAAATGATGAGAACATATTTAAGTGGTAAGTATTTTCTTTTTGATTCGGACAATCATATTTCCTATTGTCCAAAATGCCAAGTAGCTGGAAAACGATATAAAGCTTTCAGAGAAGAACTTGAATCTGAGGTAAATAAAGAAGTTGAAGTACCTAGTGATTTTGCCTCCAAAGTAATTGATTCGCTTGATAAAAAAGTAAAAACAACTACAAATAAGGGTACAAAAATAATACTATTATCTTTAATTGGTTTAATATCATTGTTAATTTTAGTTTTTGGAATAAAGCGCTCTTCTAACGAGATTGATGATATTGATAAAGATTAGGGGTGTAGCTCTAACTGGCAGAGCGCCGGTCTCCAAAACCGGAGGTTGTGAGTTCGAATCTCACCGCCCCTGCTAACGAGGTAATTATGAATGAAATGAATAGAGAAATGAGAAGAATGTCTGAGCGTGAAGAACGCTTGGCAAAAAAAGCCGATAGAAATATTGGTAAATACAACAGTGAAAAAGTTTCAAGATTTAAAAGAATTTCTAACTATATGGGTGAAGTTAGGACAGAATTAAAGAGAGTAAATTGGCCCTCAACTCAAATTCTATCGACTTTTACAATCGTAACAATTGTGACAATAATAACGATGACTCTATTAATATTTGGAATGGACTTTGGTTTTAAAAATACATTAATTAGCATGTTATCTCTTGGAGAATGATTTATGAGTGAAGACACAGTTGTAGAAGAATTAGAAAATGAAGAAGTAGAGCAAGAACAAGAAGCACCTCTTCATCCTATGACCTTCCTGGTGAATGGTTCGTTTTAAATGCACAATCTGGCCATGAAAAAAAAGTTCAAACAAACATATTAACTAGAATAAAGAATCTTCATCTAGAGGATAATGTTTACGAAGTTGTAATTCCAACAGATGAAGTAGTCGAAATAAGAAATGGAAAAAAGTAAATATTGAAAAGAAAACATTTCCTGGATATGTTCTTGTAAGAATGGATCTAGATGATACTACTTGGTATGAAATCAGAAATACTCCATCAGTAATTGGCTTTGTTGGTTCCGGTAAAGTACCAATTTCACTTTCAAAAAGAGAAGTAGAAAGAATTTTAGGAACTAATGAAGAAGTAGAAGTTAAAAAAGAGAGTCCAAAATTCAAACCTGACTTTGAAGTTGGAGAAACAGTAAGAGTTACAACTGGCCCATTTGCTGATTTCAACGGCATAATTGAAGAAATTAATCTTGATCAATCAAAAGTTACAGTTTTAGTTAATATATTTGGAAGAGAAACACCTGTTGAACTTGGATTTACAGATATAGTTAAGAATTAAATCATTATGGCAAAAGAAGTAAAAGCAAAATTAAAATTACAGATACCTGGTGGAGGAGCAACTCCTGCACCCCCAGTTGGTTCAGCATTGGGGCAATACGGTGTAAATATTATGGATTTTGTTCAAGCATTCAACAACGATACTTCAAGCAGGCAAGGTGAAACTGTTCCGGTTGAGATAACTATATTTGAAGATAATTCATTTACCTTTGTAACCAAAACAGCCCCAGCCTCATATTTAATTAAAAAAGCAATAGGTTTGGAATCAGGATCTCCGGAACCGCATAAAGAAAAAGTTGCTTCAATTACAAGATCTCAACTTGAGACAATTGCTGAAGCAAAGATGGAAGATCTTAATGCAAATGATTTAGATGCCGCCGTGAAAATTATCGCAGGAACTGCTCGATCAATGGGAGTAACTGTAGAGAATTAAGATTTTGGGAGACTAAAGTCGCATGTACCAAAAGGAGAAATATGACCAATCAAGGTAAAAGATATCAAAATATAAAGAAACAAATCCCTGAAGAAAGACAAGATATTTCAGAAGGTTTAAGAATTTGCAAAGAAACAGCAAGTGCAAAATTTGATGAATCTATAGATGTAGTTTTTTCATTAAATATTGATACAAAGGATCCAGAACAAAACATTCGAACAACAGTCTCTCTCCCTAACGGCTCAGGTAAAACAGTAAGGATTGCAGTTTTTGCTGGTGGAGAAGAGCTCACTGAAGCTGAAAAAGCTGGAGCAGACATAGTAGGAGGCAAGGATCTTGCAACTAAAGTTAGTTCTGAGGAAAAGCTTGACGTTGATATTGTTATTTCAACTCCTGAAATGATGGCAGAAGTAGGACAGTTAGGTAAAATTTTAGGACCACAAGGATTGATGCCCAATCCCAAAACTGGAACAGTAACTCCAAATGTAGCAAAAGCCGTAGAAGATTTTAAAAAAGGTAAAGTTGAAATAAAAAATGACAAACTTGGAAATATACACTTAAGTATTGGAAAAGTTTCTTTTGATGAATCAAAACTGTTAGAAAATTTAAATGAAGTAATTGCTGAAGTTAATAAAGCTAAGCCCGCTTCTTCAAAAGGAGAGTTTATTAAATCCATGCACATATCATCTACAATGGGCCCTTCTGTCCAAATAGATATTAATCAGTAATTTATCTCCATTAATATTCAGTTATATATATAATTCAATAACAATTTAAACCAAAGACCGATAGTGGCTTGCCTTAATTTCTATCGCAGGTAAAAAGATGGTCCTTGGTTTGCAAGGATTTTTTTATGGTAAGAAAAGATAAACAAGATAAAGTTAAAGAATTAGAAGATTTATTTAAAAAAGCCAACACTTTGGTTTTAGCAGAGTACAGAGGGCTTACTGTTAGTCAACAGACACTTCTAAGAAAAAATTTAAAAAATGTAGGGGCTACTTTTAATGTAGTAAAAATGAGCCTTGCTAAAAGAGCAGCCACTAAAGCTGGATTTGAAGATATTTTAGATTATTTTTCTGGGCCAACAGGAGTAACAGTTATAGAGTCTGATCCTGTAGAAGCTGCGAAAGTATTAAAAGAATTTTCAGACGAAAATGATTCATTTATTGTTAAAGGTGGCTTGATGGACAACAAGCCTTTAACTATTGAACAATTAAATGTTCTAGCTTCTATAGAGTCAAAAGACGTTCTTTTAGCAAAAATTGCTGGAGGATTTAATGCCCCGTTAAGCAAACTTGCTTACGCACTTAAAGGTCTTACAAACAAAACAAGTTTTGCATTACAGGCACTAATTGAAAAAAAAGAGTCTGGTGAAGAAATTAGTAAAGAGGAGGAATAATGGCAAAAATGACAACAGAAGAAATATTAGGCATTTTTGAGGAAATGTCTGTCTTAGAACTTAAAGAGTTCTTAGATGCTTTTGAAGAAAAATTTGATGTTACAGCGGCAGCACCAGTTGCAGTTGCTGCAGCACCAGCTGGCGGAGACGCTTCCGGCGGAGAAGAAGCAAAAGATTCATTTGATGTTGTTTTGGCAGATGCCGGTGGACAAAAAATACAAGTTATTAAAGAAGTTAGGGGACTAACTAGTCTTGGCTTAAAGGAAGCAAAAGAACTTGTAGATGGAGCTCCATCTGACATTCTCAAAGGTGCTTCTAAAGAAGATGCTGATAAAGCAAAAGAAGCCTTAGAGGGTGCCGGGGCAACTGTAGAACTTAAATAAATTTAACTTATTTGTTTACTTAAATATCGAGTAACTATATAATATATCNTTCGGATATCATTTTTACATTTTTGAGGAGGCTTATTGTCCGCTGTTCAGAATTCTAGGCTTTCGTTTGCAAAAATTCCAAAAGTTCTAGATATTCCAGATTTATTAATTGTCCAAAAAGATTCGTTTAAATGGTTTATTGAAGAAGGATTAAAAGAAATACTTGATGAGATTTCTCCTATTGAAGATTTCTCAGGAAGATTTTCACTAGAATTTCTAATCATTTTTTTGAGGAACCACTTAAATCTTTGGAAGAATGTAAAATTACTGATTCAACCTATTCTCAACCACTATATGTGACTGCACAGTTTTTAGACAGAGAAACCGGCCAAATTAAGCAACAAACTGTATTCCTTGGAGATTTCCCAATCATGTCAGATACTGGAACATTTATTATTAATGGAACTGAAAGAGTTATCGTAAGTCAACTTGTAAGATCACCAGGTGTATATTTTTCACAAGAAATAGACAAAACCTCCGATAAAGAAATTTTTATTGGAAAAATGATACCTGGAAGAGGGGCCTGGCTCGAATTTGACACAGACAAACGAGATACCGTTGGAGTTAGAGTTGATAGAAAAAGACGACAACACATCACTGCATTTTTAAGAGCACTTGGTGTAATTGAAACTAAGGAAGAAGCTATCGAACTCTTCGGAGACTACCCATCAATCCAAAATACTATTGAAAGAGATCCTGATACTACTCCAGAAGCAGCCCTAATTGATCTTTACAGAAAACTAAGACCTGGTGAACCAGCAACTGTTGAATCTGCAAGAAATTTAGTAAAACAAATGTTTTATACCCCAAAAAGATATGACCTAACAAAAGTAGGAAGATATAAAGTTGAGCAAAAACTTGGTAGAGACTATGGAGAAAAAGATGCGGAAACATATTCAACTGAAATTGATGGNATGTTACAAATTGAAGACATAATTGACACCATAAAATATGTTGTAGCACTTCATGCAGGGGATGAAAATTTTGAAAATAAATTAGGAAGAACTATTCCAGTAAGACTTGATGATATCGATCACTTTGGAAACNGAAGGATAAGAACTGTTGGTGAACTTGTTCAGAATCAGGTAAGAGTGGGACTTAGTCGTTTAGAAAGAGTTGTCAGAGAACGTATGACAACACAAGAACCCGAAGCAATTACGCCTCAGTCATTAATTAATATAAGGCCAATACAAGCATCATTAAAAGAATTTTTTGGTACGAGCCAATTAAGTCAATTTATGGATCAACCTAACCCAATTGCTGCCTTAACTCATAGAAGAAGATTGTCAGCACTTGGCCCAGGTGGACTTTCAAGAGAAAGAGCAGGTTTCGAAGTTAGAGACGTACATCCATCCCACTATGGAAGAATGTGTCCGATTGAAACGCCAGAAGGACCAAATATTGGATTGATTGGTACTTTAGCTACATATGGAAGAGTAAATCGTTTTGGTTTTATTGAAACCCCATATTGGAAAGTAGAAAATGGTNTAGTAAAAACCAACAAAGCTGTTTATCTTACTGCATCTCAAGAAGATGAATATACGATTGCACAAGCAAATGCTCCTCTTAATGATGACGGAACATTTCAAAACAAAAGAGTTTTATGTAGACAAAATGGTGGTCAAGTTTCTTTCGTAATGGATAAAGATATTGACTATATGGATGTGAGTCCAAAACAGATTTGTTCAGTGACAACTGCATTAATCCCATTTTTAGAACACGATGATGCCAACAGAGCGTTGATGGGATCAAACATGCAGAGACAAGCCGTACCACTNGTAACAACAGAAGCACCTTACGTAGGTACAGGGATGGAAGAGAATGTTGCTCGAGATTCAGGAGAAGCCTTGATATCCCCAATTGCTGGTGAAGTAGTTTCAGTTACTGGTGATGAAATAACTCTAAAAGAGAANGAAACAAACAAAAAGTTTACATTTGAAGTCAAAAAATTCAAAAGATCAAATCAAGCAACTTCTGTTAATCAAAAACCACTCGTAAGAGTCGGATTAAAAGTTAAACCAGGGGACGTTTTAGCAGATGGACCAAGTACTCAAGGTGGTGAACTAGCTTTAGGTAAAAATCTATTGGTCGCATACATGCCATGGGATGGATACAATTTTGAAGATTCAATAGTAATTTCTGAACGATTAGTTAAAGAAGATGTTTTAACTTCCGTCCATATTGCTGAGCATGAGATAGAGGCTCGTGATACCAAGTTAGGTGAGGAAGAGATCACAAGAGATATTCCAAATGTAGCTGAAGAAGTTTTAATGGACTTAGATGAAATGGGAATCGTTAGAATCGGCGCAGAGGTCACTCCTGGTGATTACTTGGTTGGTAAAGTCACTCCAAAAGGTGAAACTGAATTAACTCCCGAAGAAAGATTATTAAGAGCGATTTTTGGTGAAAAAGCTAGAGAAGTTAGAGATACCTCTTTAAGAGTTCCTCATGGAGAAAGAGGCAAAGTAATTGACGTACAAATCCTTAAAAGGGATGACGGAGCTGACTTACCTCCTGGTGTGAATCAAAAAGTCCGAGTGTATGTTGCCATACAAAGAAAAATTCAAGTAGGAGATAAATTATCTGGAAGACACGGAAACAAGGGTGTTATTTCAAAGATAAATCCTATTGAGGATATGCCCTTTTTGGAAGATGGCACTCCAGTGGATATTTTACTATCTCCACTTGGTGTTCCAAGCAGAATGAACTTAGGTCAAATTTTAGAGACTCATTTAGGATGGGCAGCAAATGAAGGATGGAATGACTTTAAGGGTAAATCAAAAGCCTCAAATGGTGCAAAACCTGGAACTTTAGTGTCAACTCCTGTATTTGATGGTGCAGATGAAGATGAAATACATCAAATTTTAAAAAATGTTAATCCAAATAGGGATGGAAATCTTCTTGTTAATGAAGATGGAAAAGCAACATTATATGACGGTAGGACTGGAGAAAAGTTTGATTCAAAAATCACCGTAGGCTACACATATATATTGAAGTTAATCCATTTAGTTGATGAAAAAATACATGCAAGATCAACTGGCCCATATTCAATGATTACTCAACAACCACTTGGTGGTAAAGCACAGTTTGGAGGTCAAAGATTTGGAGAAATGGAAGTATGGGCATTAGAAGCTTATGGTGCTAGTTATGCTCTTCAGGAACTTTTAACAATAAAATCCGACGATACCGTAGGAAGAGTTAAAGTTTATGAATCAATCGTTAAAGGCGACAATATTCCAGAACCAGGAATACCAGAGTCCTTTAAAGTTCTTCTTAAAGAAATGCAAAGTTTATGTCTCAATGTGGAAATACTATCTGCTGGAGAAGAAATCTCAATGAAGGAAATCAGCGACGAATATGTCAAAACTGCAGAAACACTTGGTATTGATATGACAAGACCAGAAGAAGATGAGGCAGAATTATAATGGAAAAAATTTTTGATGAATTAAGCATTAGTCTTGCCACTTCTGATCAAATGAGGAGTTGGTCTTTTGGTGAAGTTAAAAAACCAGAAACAATTAATTACAGAACTCTCAAACCTGAAAAAGAGGGCTTATTTGACGAAAGAATTTTTGGTCCAACAAAAGATTGGGAATGCTCTTGTGGAAGGTATAAAAGAATCAGATATAGAGGGATAGTCTGTGAAAGGTGTGGAGTAGAAGTAACAAGACGTGAAGTTCGAAGGGAAAGAATGGGGCATATCGAACTTGCTGCTCCAGTTACACATATTTGGTATTTCAAAGGAGTACCAAGCAGGCTTGGGTATTTCCTTGACATGTCTCCAAAAGAATTAGAAAAAGTCATATACTTTGCTGCGTATTTGGTTGTTTCAATTGATGACAAGAAAAGGACTAAAGATTTATCTGAAATTGAAGAAGCTGTTGAAGCAGAAGTAGAAATTGTTGAAGAAGAGTTTACTGAGTGGGAAGTCAAAAGACTTAAACAAATGAAAGTTGAATTAAAAGCAATGGAAAATGCAAAAGTTCCTGAAGCTGAAATTCAATTAAGGACAAAAGAAATTGAAAAAGAGATCAAGCAAAAGAAATCTAAATCTGATGCAGAGATAAAAGTAATTCAAGAAGCTTTTTCTACATTAAAAACTCTAAAACCTAAAACTCTTATAGAGAATGACACATTATGGCGTGAAATGATTGACAAGTATGATGAATATTTTACTGGTGGAATGGGAGCGGAGGCAGTCAGAGAATTAGTGCAACTAGTTGACCTAAAATCTGAAATGCAAAAGCTTAAAGGAGATTTAGATTCAAAATCTGCTCAAAGACGACAAAGAGCAATACAAAGAATGAAAGTGATAAAACCATTTGCTGATGGAAAAAATCCACCTGAAGCTATGATTCTCGAAGTTATTCCAGTTATCCCTCCTGAATTAAGACCGATGGTTCAGCTTGACGGTGGAAGATTTGCTACTTCAGATTTAAATGATTTATATAGAAGACTTATAAATCGTAATAATAGATTGAAAAAGCTTATTGAACTCGGTGCACCAGACATAATTATTAGTAATGAGAAAAGAATGCTCCAAGAGTCTGTTGATGCATTATTTGATAATGGTCGAAGAGGACGAGCAGTAGCTGGAGCAGGCGGTAGAGGACTTAAATCACTATCTGATATGTTGAAAGGTAAACAGGGAAGATTTCGTCAGAACTTACTTGGAAAACGTGTTGACTACTCTGCCAGATCAGTAATCGTTGTAGGTCCACACTTAGATCTTCAGCAATGTGGATTACCAAAGATGATGGCTCTAGAATTATTCAAACCATTTGTTATGAAAAGGCTTGTTGAGCTAGGTTTAGCTCAAAATATTAAATCTGCAAAACGAATGGTTGAAAGATCAAGAGCACAGGTCTGGGATGTTTTAGCTGAAGTAATAGAAGAACACCCTGTCTTATTAAATAGAGCTCCGACTTTACACAGATTAGGCATTCAAGCTTTCGAGCCAATATTAGTTGAAGGTAAAGCCATTCAAGTTCATCCTCTTGTTTGTGAAGCTTTTAATGCAGACTTTGATGGTGACCAAATGGCAGTTCACGTGCCTTTGTCAGCTGAAGCTCAGGCTGAAGCAAGGGTACTAATGCTCGCAACAAATAATGTTTTATCTCCGGCAAGTGGAAACCCAATAGTCTCTCCTAGTCAGGACATGGTAATAGGTCTTTACTACATAACAGAATGTCATGATGATTTAGAAACAGCGGAGCATGCTTTCGTTGATGCTAACGAAGCACAACTGGCTTATGAAGCAGGACACATAACTTTACAAACACCTATAAAGGTCAGAGTAGGCGATCTTGCAGGATCAGAAGAAATTTATAATAAAATTAAAAATAGATTTTCAGAGCTATTAACTCCTGAATATACATCTGGAGACGTACTTACAAATACAACCCTTGGAAGATTACATTTCAATGCAATATTACCTTCAGACTTCCCATATATAGAAGCTTCTGTAAGAAAGCCACAAATGAAAAAAATAATTTCAGAAGTAATTGAAACATATAATAAAGCTGAACTTCGTGAATTCTTAGATTCTATGAAAAGAGTAGGATTTAATTTTGGTGCCAAAGCCGGCTTATCTGTTGCGATGACAGACGTAAAAACTCCTCCAAGTAAAAATCAAATTCTTGAAAAATATGAAAACGAAGCTGAAAAAGTCGAGAAACTATATAAAGACGACATAATTACTGAAACAGAGAGAAAACAAAAAATTATTGAAATTTGGAATGAAGCTACAGACCAAGTGCAATATGCCATGAGCGCAGAATTAGAATCTGAAAGATTTAACCCAGTTGATATGATGGTCAAATCTGGAGCAAGAGGCAACATGATGCAAGTAAGACAGCTTGCTGGTATGCGTGGACTTGTTGCTAATCCTAAAGGTGACATCATTGAAAGACCGATTAAAAGTAACTTTAGAGAAGGCATGTCAGTTCTTGAATATTTTATTTCAACTCACGGTGCGAGAAAAGGTCTTGCTGACACAGCATTAAGAACTGCAGACTCGGGATATTTAACAAGAAGATTAGTAGATGTTGCAGCTGGAATTGTTGTTAAAGACAGCGGCGATGAAAATATTGACTGGAAGGGAACTAATAAAAAAACAGTAGATAAAAATGGCAAGCCTTCTAAATATCTACATTCAACTTTATTTGGAAGAGTGCTTAGTGAGGACATAAAGAAAGACAAAAAAACTATCGAATTTGCTGATGGAAGGAAATTATCAAAGGGAACTTACATTGATGCTGAGGCTTTAGATGTCATATCTAAGTCGGGAGTTGAATCAGTAAACGTCTTAACACCTTTAACTCTTTAGATCCTGAGTCAATGGATGCGCTGTGTTATGGTTTTAGTCTTGCAACAGGAAAGCCAGTAGAAGATGGTGAAGCTGTTGGTATCATATCTGCACAGTCAATTGGTGAACCAGGAACGCAACTTACAATGAGAACATTTCATACTGGTGGGGTTGTAGGTCTAGATATCACATCAGGACTTCCTAGAATTGTTGAGCTGTTTGAAGCAAGAACTCCAAAAGGTAAATCAGTTCTTTCTTTGATAGATGGAAAAGTTAAATCAGTTGATATGACTGAAGAAGGCAATCGTATCCTAACAATACAAAATGAAAAAGAAGAAATCGAACTTTTAGTTTTAAGGAGACAAACACTCCTTGTAAATCAAGGTGACAGTGTTGAGGCTGGACAAGCGTTAACGACTGGGCCAAAAGATCCAAAAGAAGTCTTACAAGTAAATGGTATCCGAAAATGCCAAGAATATTTGGTTGATGAGGTCCAAAAAACTTATCGTGATCAAGGAGTTGAAGTTCATGATAAGCATGTCGAAATGATTGTAAGACAAATGTTGAGAAGAGTAAGAATTGTTAGACCAAACGATTCTGACCTTCTACCAAATGAATTGATAGATGCAACTTTATTCAGAAGCATCAATCAAGGATTAGTTAAAGATGGAAAAACACCAGCTGAAGGCAGGCCTGAACTGATGGGTATCACAAAAGCTAGCTTAGCGACAGATTCGTGGTTGTCAGCAGCGTCTTTCCAGGAAACAACAAGGGTATTAACTGAGGCAGCTATGAAGAAAAGTACGGACTCACTTTCAGGGCTAAAAGAGAATGTAATAATTGGTACACTTATACCAGCTGGAACAGGTTCAAATGCATATCAAAAACTTGTGCCAACTCTTCCAGGCGCTCAAGAAGTATCAGAAATTGGGTTTGCAACTCCATCGTCTGCTTCAGAAGATTCAGAGGATGAAGGTTTACCAAATCCAGCTCAATGGCTAGCTATGTTAGGCGAAGAAGGAGACGAAGATACAGAGTAAAAACTTATGAAGAATTCATTGTTGTAAGTTCAAATCTGTCATATACTTCTTTTTCGGTAATAAAAAATTAACTTTTTTAGATTGGAATTTTTATGCCTACAACTCAACAATTAGTGAGAAAAGGACGTAAGTCAAAGGTGTCTAAAGAAAAAACACCTGGACTGAAAGGGTCTCCTCAGAGGAGAGGCGTTTGCACGCGTGTTTATACAGTTACACCAAAGAAACCAAACTCTGCCCTTAGAAAAGTTTGCAGAGTTAGATTATCCACTGGCACTGAGGTGACTGCCTATATTCCTGGTGAAGGTCATAATTTACAAGAACACTCTATTGTTTTGGTAAGAGGTGGCAGGGTTAAAGATTTACCTGGTGTCAGATATAAAGTTATCAGAGGAGCATTAGACACTTCAGGTGTTACCGATAGAAAACAGGCTCGATCAAGATATGGAAGTAAAAAAGGTTAAAAATTATGAGAAGGGGACCATCACTCAAAAGAAAAACTGAAGCCGATCCAATTTTTAACAGTGTCCTTGTATCCCAATTAACAAATCAAGTTTTATTAGATGGCAAAAAAGATGTTGCTAGAAGTATCGTTTATAAATCCTTAGAACTTGTTGAAAAACAAGCAGGAGGCGATCCTTTAAATGTTTTAAAATCTGCATTTGAAAATGTCAAGCCACAAATTGAAACAAAATCAAGAAGAGTTGGTGGGACAAATTATCAAGTACCTATGGAAGTTCCTCATAGAAGAAGCACAACTCTTGCAATAAGGTGGATTGTTGATGCTGCAAGAAAAAGAGGAGAAAAAACTATGTCTGATAGGTTAGGAAGAGAATTATTAGATGCAAGCAACAATACAGGAGCTGCTGTAAAGAAAAAAGAAGATGTACACAAGATGGCAGAATCAAATAGAGCATTTGCTCATTACAGGTGGTAGTAAATATGTCAGAGAGAACAGTTGAACTTAAAAATTTAAGAAACATTGGAATCATGGCTCATATTGATGCTGGCAAAACTACTCTTACCGAAAGAATTTTATACTACACAGGAAAAACCTACAAAATTGGAGAAGTTCATGATGGTGCTGCTGTTATGGATTGGATGGAACAAGAACAAGAAAGAGGGATTACGATCACATCTGCAGCAACTACCTGTAGCTGGGCCGATCACACAATTAATATTATTGATACTCCTGGTCACGTTGATTTCACAGTTGAAGTTGAAAGATCATTACGTGTTTTAGATGGAGCAGTGGCAGTTTTTGATGGTGTAGCTGGTGTAGAACCTCAGTCTGAAACAGTATGGAGACAAGCAGACAAATATAATGTTCCAAGAATATGTTTTATAAATAAGCTCGATAGAACTGGAGCTAATTTTGATGATGACGTTCAATCAATAGTTGAAAGACTTGAAGCTAAACCAGCAGTTTTACAAATACCTATTGGATCTGAGGCTGACTTTATTGGTGTTATTGACTTAATTGAAATGAAAGCTCATACTTGGACAAAAGATGATGGCTCTGAGTGGGATATAAGTGAAATATCAGATGATAAATTAGAAGAAGCAAAAACAAAAAGAGCAGAATTATTGGATATTGTTGCAGAAGCTGACGATGAGGTTTTAGAAAAATATTTAAGTGATGAGGAATTATCTGTGGCTGAGATTAAAAAAGCAATTAGACAAGGAACATTAGCTGGCTTATTTGTACCTGTATTAGCGGGAAGTGCATTTAAAAATAAAGGAGTACAACTTCTTTTAGATGCCGTTGTTGATTATTTACCATCACCATTAGACATTGAGCCCGTCTCAGGATTTAAACCTGGCAAAGAAGATGATGAAATCAATAGAGAACATTCTGATGATGAGCCATTTTCTGCTCTTGCATTTAAAGTAGTCAGTGACCCTCACGTTGGTAAATTAACTTACTTTAGAGTTTATTCAGGGACATTAAGTAAAGGTGACAAAGTTGTTAATACAACTACTGGAAAAGACGAAAGGCTTGGAAGAATTCTTAGAATGCATTCAAACTCAAGAGAAGATATTGATTTTATATCTACTGGAGATATCGTTGCAGGCGTAGGATTGAAAAATGCAAAAACAGGTGATACATTATCCGATTCCAGCAATCCTATTCAATTAGAATCTATGACATTTCCAGAGCCTGTTATTTCTGTAGCTATTGAGCCAAAATCAAAAGCTGATGAAGAAAAGCTTTCAGAGGGATTACAAAAGTTGGCAGAAGAAGATCCAACTTTTAGAGTCAATTCAGATGAAGAAACTGGTCAAACTATTATTTCTGGAATGGGTGAACTTCACTTGGATATATTAGTTGACCGATTAAAACGAGAATTTAAAGTCGAAGCAAATATTGGTAAACCTCAAGTTGCATACAGAGAAGCTTTGAAGAAGAAGACTGATATTGAAGCAAAATATATTAGACAAAGCGGAGGAAGAGGCCAATACGGTCATGTGATAATGGAGCTAGAACCAATTGAGGATGGATACGAATTTGTAGATTTAATTAAAAGTGGGCGAATTCCTAAAGAGTATATTCCTTCTGTTAATGCTGGAGTAGAAGCTGCAATGGAATCTGGAGTTCTAGCGGGTTATCCTCTTGTAAATATGAGAGCAACTTTGAAAGATGGTACTTATCATGATGTTGATTCCTCAGAAATGGCCTTCAAAATTGCTGGATCAATGGCACTAAAAGACGGAGCAAAAAAAGCTGGAGTAAAACTACTGGAGCCTATTATGACTGTAGAGGTAGTAACACCTGAAGATTTTATGGGAGATGTTGTCGGAGATCTTTCTTCAAGAAGAGGAAAGATAGCTGAAATGGGACAAAGAGGATCGGCAAAAGTTGTCAGTGCTAAAGTCCCATTATCAGAAATGTTCGGATACGCAACAGATTTGCGTTCAAGAACTCAAGGCCGTGCAACATTCACGATGCAGTTTGATAGTTATGAAGACGTCCCAGACGCTATAACTAAAGAAATAACTGCAAGTGTTCGTGGAGTAGAGGTTGAAGTTTAGGCTTTTTAAAAGCTTGAACTTTTAAAAAA
>JGI26064J46334_1000101_pt1 | contig 16752 bp, 18 predicted proteins | sample MarorgKNORR_S2LV_FD_46334 | JGI IMG/M metagenome (IMG submission 46334) | reverse complement strand
ATGTTGTCAATTTAGTTGGTATTGACCATGTGGGTTTTGGTTCTGATTTTGACGGAGTTGGTTATACACTTCCAACTGATTTAAAAGGCCCAGAAGGCTTTCCTATGGTTATTTTTCATCTTCTTAAAAGAGGATATACTGAAGAGGAAATTGAAAAAATTTGCTACAAGAATGTTTGGAGAGTATGGAAAGCAACTGAAGAATTTGCCAAACTTAACTAAGTACTTGTCTTAATCTTTCAAAAACAATAGCNCTTACAGCAGTTGCAACATTCAAAGAATTCATTTCGTGAGACATCGGAATAGTTGCTAAGAAGTCTGAATTTTTAAGAACCTGGTTACTTATNCCACTTCCTTCGCCTCCAAAAATCAANACAGATTTCCCTTTTAAATCAATAGTATACCAATTTTTAGCTTCAATATTATTTTCAAAGCTAGTAATCCAAAAGTCATTATCTTTAAAATGGCTTATAGCTTTATTAATATTTGTAATAGAATATAATGGTACTTTTGAGAATCCTCCTTGACTTACCTGTGCGACAGCACTAGTCATTGATACACTATTTCGATCTGTTATGACCACTCCGTCAATATTTCCACCAGCACAAATTCTTAAGATTTGCCCCAAGTTGTGAGGATCTTGAACCTGGTCAAGCACAACAAAACAAGCGGTTTCATTTTCAACTATCGGTAGTTCATGGAAGGTTTTAGCTTGAGCTTTAATATAGATGCCTTGAGCTCTATTATTATCAACATATTTCTTAAAACTTTCAGAATCTACTTTCTGAATTAATCCATCAGATATATCTTTAAGAGCGTCATTCATCTTATTGCTTTTTTCAGCTGGAGAATTTCTTTCAATAATCACTTGATTGACATCAATAATGGATGATTTAATTGCATCATGGCATCCATTTATCCCAAATACTACTATTCTATGTTTTGTAAAACTATTCATAAAAATTTCTGTAAATTTTATAAACAATTTTAATGATAAAAATTAAAGAATCAGAGCTACATTTTTCCTTTGTCAGATCTAGTGGTCCCGGTGGACAGCATGTCAATAAAGTTTCAACTGCTGTTCAATTAAAATATAATATTAATGAATCTGATATTTCTGAGGAACTAAAACAAAGATTTATATCCACCTACGGGAAAAGAATTTCAAAAAATGGATTTATTACAATTATTGCTCAATCTTTTAAATCTCAGAAAAAAAATAAAGATGACGCAATAAATAGGTTAGAAAAACTATTTAGCGATATTAAAATACAAGCAAAGAGAATTCCTACGAAACCTTCAAGGAGTTCTAAAGTAAAAAGGGTAGAAAGTAAAAAGCGAAGATCGAAAGTGAAAAGAAGTAGAATGAAAGTAAGTTTAGATGATTAAGTGTATCACATTCCTTTTATTGATAGTGAATATTTACGCACAAGACTTAAGTACTGATGTTTCAGACAATATCCAACCTTTGCTGGTTGAAGAGTTGTCCGAACTTGAACTCATGTTAATTGCAAACATCAATACAAATGAAACTTTACAGAACTTCTTCAAACTTGATATCATAAATGAATCAATCAGGCTTAATGCTCCAAAATATAATAGATTTGCTGCAAAAAATAATACTGGGATGTTTTTACCTGTAAATACTTCAACATCACTTTATTTGGATGCTGGATTGCCTGGCTGGGTTGAAGCAAGTAAGTATATTTCTAATAATAATGATTTTTATTCAAGCGGTTTCTTCAATTCATCTCTTGATAAATTCACATATTATAATTCTAGAAAAGGTTTTCTGGATACAGATAATTATTTTAAAGATCCTTGGGATCAAAGATCATTGGATGATTATGTTAGATATTTACATATGCCTCCAATGATAAATCATTCAGAGATTAATACTATTTATGATAGAAATAGATAAAGTATTAAAAAATATTTCGCATACACCTGTTGAATTGCCAAATGTTTTTGTAGAAGGACTTACCAATAATTCATCAAAAGTTAAAAAAGGATTTATTTTTTTTGCATTTCAAGGTGAGAATATTGACGGAAATGATTTTATCGAAGAGGCATTTAATAACGGAGCTTGTTTAGTAGTTTCAGATTCTGATAAAGTAATTTCCCAAAGAAATATAATTAAAGTTGATAATGTTAGACTGGCATCAGGGGTTGCATGTTCAAATTTCTATAATTTTCCTCAAAATAAATTAAAACTAATAGGAATTACAGGTACAAACGGTAAAACATCCACATCTTCAATTTTAAAAAGCATATTGGATAATGCAGATATTAAAGCTTTGCAAGTCGGAACAAGTGGAATAAAGCCTATGCTTGATGTTGAAACAAATTTAACAACTCCTGATATTTTTGATTTATATCATATATTTAATATGGCCGTTAAACAGGATTATGAGTATATCATACTTGAAGTATCTTCTCATGCATTGTCACAGAAAAGGATAGAAAACGTTTTTTTTGATATTACCGCATTTACAAATCTTACTCTTGATCATCTAGATTATCATAAGACAATGGATCAATATTTTAATGAAAAGTTAAAACTTTTTGATTTAAATAAAGATAGTGGTTCATCTGTAGTCATGTATGATAGTGAGTACGGTAAAAGAATATTTGAACTAAAATCAAATATCAAATGTATTTCTTTTAAAAATAATGACATTGATTATTCTTGTACTAATTATAGTATTAGCGATAAAGGATTGAAAGGTACTTTAAGTTGGGGTTCCAGTTCTTTAGATTTTCAATCTAAACTAATAGGTGCATTTAATTTAGAAAATATTGTTCTTGCAGCAACAATAGCTCTAGAACTTAAGATTTCATCTAATCAAATCTCAAATGGAATTAAAAATTGCTCAAATATTGATGGAAGGCTTCAGTTGGTAGAAAATCCATTTAATCAAAAGATATTTTTAGACTATGGACATACTCCAGATGCATATTTGAAAGTTTTAAAGACGCTTAAAGATAGCTTTAGCATGCCTCTTAAAGTGCTTTTTGGAGCAGGTGGAGGTAGAGATAAATCTAAAAGACCAAAAATGGCTAAAGTAGTAGAAGAATTTTCTATAGAATGTTATTTAGCTCCAGATAATCCTAGATTTGAAGATATTAATTTAATAAATGCTGATGTTGAAAGTGGATTTTCAAAACAAAACTATCATTCTTTTGATGATAGAAAAATTGCTCTTGAATTTGCATTNNCAAATTTAAAATCAGACGAAATATTAATCATATTTGGAAAAGGGAGTGAAGAATANCAAGAAATAAATGGTGTGAAACATTTTTACTCCGATAGAGATATAATTGAAGAATTTTATGCGAATTAATTTGGTAGAACAGAATCACTTTCAGGAAGTTTTTAAAACTTTTTTTAATAAATCTTTTGATAAGAATATTGCAGGAATATCGATTGACAGTAGGAATATCCATAAAGATGACCTATTCATTGCTATCAAAGGAGAAAAATTTGATGGAAATGATTTTTTAGATCAGGCATTACAAAATGGTGCAAGCTACACATTATCATCGACAAGAAGTGATAATGGTCATCATATTTTTGTGGAAGATTTGCAGGATTTTTTAAAAAAATTATGCAAAAGATGGCTAAAAGATTTTAATGGAAAAATTATAGGAATTACTGGTTCAAATGGTAAGACTACTACCAAAGATTTAATTGCTCATTTTTTACAATCTAAGTTTAAAGTTGAGAAAACCTTAGGTAATTACAATACCTCAATAAGTGTACCATTGTCTATTTTTTCTTTTTCACTAAAGACTGATATTTATGTTCTTGAATTAGGTGCAAACAGAGTCGGTGATATAGATTATTTATCTTCAATGGTTAAACCCCACTATGGAATTATTACAAGTATTTCANCTGCTCATCTGGAAGGATTTGNTTCTATTGAGAATATTGAAAAAGAGAAGAAATCAATTTTGAAGCATTCACAAAAAAAATATAACTTCAATGAACTAAAACCACATTCTGTGGATAATCTTCAAACTAGAAACAACAGCAAAATATTTATTAAAAATGTAGAAATCGCATCCCATATTTCTAATGAAGTTTTAAAAGATTTTAATGGTTCAGATTTAAGAGTAGAATCATTATTAGATTCTTTTGAAATGCCATCAGGAAGAGGAGATGTTTTGTCAATTAATAACATTAAAATTATTGATGATTCATATAATGCAAATCCAGAATCTGTAAAAGCTGCATTAGATCATTTAAATTCTTTTAATGGTCATAGAAAACTTTTCGTTTTTGGAGATATGAAAGAATTAGGAGACAATGAAGTTAATTTACATACTGAAATTGGACAATATGCAGAAGGTAAGACAGATATTATTCTTACTGTTGGTAAGTTAGCTGAAAATGCACAATCTAATAGCAATAACTTTGCTTTAAGCTTACATTTCAATGACAATATTTCATTATTAGAAAAGTTAACTGAGCTTTTAAAAGACGGAGACATTATTTTGATAAAAGGGTCTAGGAGTATGCAACTTGATCAATTGATTAATGAATTAAAAAATGTTAAATGAATTACTAATACCTTTTCGAGAATATTTTGGGTTTCTTAACCTATTTGAATATATAACTTTCAGAGCTGGTGCAAGCGCAATCCTAGCATTATTAATTAGCTTTATTTTTGGACCTTTTGTCGTAAGAAAACTAATTAATTTGCAGATAGGTGAATCAATAAGAGACCACGGACCAAGCTCTCATAAGAATAAACAAGGCACCCCAACCATGGGAGGTGTAATTATAATTTTATCTACTATTATTCCCACTATTCTTTTGGCTGACTTAAATAATTTATTCATTCAAATAATTTGTGCATCAATGATTTGGATGGGTTTAGTTGGTTTTTATGACGACTATTTAAAAGTTGTTAAAAAAAGGAAAGATGGATTAAGTGGAAGATATAAACTTCTTGCACAGACNATTTTAGGTATTTTTATTTCTTATTTATTGATCAGTTCAAATGTTTATGGAGATTATACACTTTCAACTTTTGTTCCTTTTTTAAAAAATGTTTCAATCAATTTTTACTATCCAATAATCTATGCNATCTTTATCATTTTGGTCGTTTCTGCAACATCTAATGCTGTTAATCTAACTGATGGTCTTGATGGATTAGCTTCNGGNTTATTAGCAATTTCTGTTAGTGTATTTGGGGTCATAGCATATATTTCTGGAAGAGTAGATTTTACTGACTATTTGTATATAGCTTATTTACCTCAAGCAAGTGAATTAACAATTTTTGCCACCGCCTTCTTTGGTGGGTGCCTAGGTTTTTTATGGTTTAATGCAAAGCCTGCAGAAATCTTTATGGGCGATGTTGGTTCTTTGTCATCTGGAGCTGCTCTAGGAACATTAGCAATCCTTCTNAAGAAAGAAGTTCTTCTACTGATTGTTGGAGGAGTTTTTGTNATNGAAACATTATCTGTAATAATTCAAGTTTTATACTTTAGATATACCAAAAATAAATATGGTGANGGTAAAAAATTCTTTTTAATGGCACCTATACACCACCATTTTGAATTAAAAGGTTGGCCAGAATCAAGAGTTGTCACAAGATTTTGGATAATTGGAATATTGTTTGCATTAATGTCCCTTACTACCTTCAAAGTTAGATAACATGAGAAGAAAGACTGTAAGCGTAAAAATTGGTGATTTGTTCATTGGTAGTAAACATGATGTTAAAACACAGTCAATGACAACAGTTTCCACAGCTGATACTGAACCTAGTATTGATGAAGCAATAAGAATTTTCAATGCCGGCGGTCAATTGGTAAGATTTACAGCTCCAAGCATCAAAGAAGCAAAAAATCTCGAAAATATTAGAAATGGACTAATTAAAAAAGGATACTCTAAGCCATTAGTAGCNGATATTCATTTTACTCCAAATGCTGCAATTGTTGCTTCCGAAATTGTAGAGAAAGTTAGAATAAATCCTGGAAATTTTGTCGATAAGAAAAAATTCGAAATTAAAGAATACGATGATGAAACATATCAAGAAGAAGTTAAAAAAATAGAAGAGAAGTTTATTAATTTAATTAATTCCTGTAAGAAAAATGATACCGCTTTGAGGATTGGAACGAACCATGGTTCACTATCTGATAGAATAATGAATAAATTTGGAGATACACCTCTAGGAATGGTGGAATCNGCAATGGAATTTTTAAGAGTNTGTCAAAATGAAAATTTTGATCAAATAGTATTATCAATGAAGTCTTCTAANCCAATTGTTATGATTCATGCNTATAGATTATTAGTAAAAAAAATGGAATCAGAAAAAATGATTTTTCCTTTACATTTGGGAGTGACAGAGGCAGGAGATGGATTGGATGGAAGAATAAAATCTGCATTGGGAATCGGTACTTTGCTTTCAGAAGGATTGGGTGATACTATTCGTGTTTCATTAACAGAAGACCCTGAATTTGAAATACCAGCAGCCGAAAAGATTTTATCTAAAATTGAATCTATGCCAATTAAAAAGTCAAATTTTAACAATATTCGAGCATTTTCATATTATAAGAGAGAGTCATTTGAGGTTGAAGACATCGGAAATAAGAATCATCCTATTGTTATTTCAAATGATGAAAGTGTATTCGAAGAAAACTCACCTGATTACATTTTCAAATTAGACTCGTCTTTAATAAATAAAGATAAAAAATATATTTTACCATACATTGAATGGAGTAAAAGTAATTTGGAAAATACTTTTCCTTATTATGATTCTGTGAAAGAATTCAGAAAAAGTGATAAAAAATCTGAAAAAATTAATTTTATAAAACTCAATTTTGATAGAATTAAAAATACAATAAATCAATCATTTGAAAAAAATATAGTTTTTGTCTTAGATGTAACATCTAATTCTAGACATGATCTTGTAGAGGCAATTAATTTTTTTGAGAAACAACAAATTAATAATCCAGTTGTTTTTAAGGGTGATTATAATGAAAAAGATTTAGAAAAAATTGCTATAGATGCGTCTATTGATATTGGTTCACTTTTTTTAGAAGGGATGGGAAATGGTATTTGGATTTCATGTTCAAGCAATGCTAAAAAAGTTAATGAATTATCCTTCCTTATTCTACAAAACACTCGAACAAGAATTTTTAAAACTGACTACATTTCATGTCCTTCATGTGGAAGAACTAAGTTTGACCTCCAAGAAACTACTGCAATGGTTAAAGAAAATACAAGTCATTTAAAAGGATTAAAAATTTCAGTTATGGGTTGTATAGTAAATGGCCCAGGTGAAATGGCTGACGCAGATTATGGATATGTAGGGTCCGGAACAGGATTTATATCTCTTTATAAGGGAAAACAACTAATTAAAAAAAACATTCCAAGCAAACACGCAGTTGATGAATTAATTCACTTAATTAAAGAAAATGGTGATTGGATAGATCCTTAATTATTATTTTGTCTATACTTGTACTATTAAACTTTTATTTGTAAAGTTCTTTCATGGAGTTAGATAACTATATACCAGCAAATTTACTTCTTTGGATTGAGCCGCTCGTAACAATTCTTTTAGGGGTTGTTTTAGGTCTTTTCTTCAAAAAATTTCTTGTTTCTAGACTCAAATCTATCTCTGAGAATAATGATTGGCAAAGCGATGATGTAATTATAAATGCTTTAGATAAAGTAATTGTTTTTTGGTTTTTTCTAGCCTTTTCTTCAATGGCTATTGGAAATGCTGATTTGCCAGGTCCAGAAGATATTTATCAAAAAATTATATCTGCATTTTTAATTATTTCTATAAGTTTTACTGCATCTAGAGTTATTTTAGGTCTTTTAGATATTTGGTCTCAAACTAATAAATCTCTTCCATCTACAGGAATTTTTAAGGGCTTAACAAACGTATCAATTTTTTCGATTGGAATATTATTTATTCTACAATCTTTTGGAATTTCAATTACACCATTAATTACAGCNTTGGGTGTTGGAGGTTTAGCAGTATCATTNGCNTTAAAAGATACTCTATCTGATCTTTTTGGAGGAATTAATATCCTTTTAAGTAAAACAATGCAAGAAGGNGATTATGTTCAGTTAGATAATGGATACCAAGGTTATGTAGAAAATGTGGGCTGGAGATACACCACTATTCGAGAAAGAGCAAATAATATAATATCTATTCCAAACTCGGTGCTTTCTGGATCAATTTCTAAGAATTTTTCTTCNATGGATTCAGCTTTTAGAGTTCCTATTCAAATTGGAGTTTCTTACGATAGTGACTTAGATCATGTTGAAAAAGTAGCTCTAGATGTTGCGCTTGAAATATATGATGAGCTCGAATGTGTAAGCAAATCATACAAACCTGTAATTAGGTTCAGAGAGTTTGCTGATTCTAGCGTTAATTTTTTCATATATTTTCAAGGTAAAAATTTTGGAGATCATAATACTATTCTAAATAGTTATATCAAAAAACTTCATAAGAGATTTAAAGAAGAAAAAATTGATATTCCTTATCCAATTAGAACTCTTATTCACAAGAATGAAATTAAGGATTAAAGCGTTCAATGATAGAGCCAAAGAGCTCTATGAAAATCACTCACATTTTCACTCTGGGGATGCCGGATTAGATTTATTTGTCGTAGAAGACCAGATTATACCTGCAAAAAGCACTCAACCTATTCCATTACAGATTGCATGTGAAAATTTAGACAATAAAGCGTATTATTTATTTCCTAGATCAAGTATTTCAAAAACACCACTTAGACTTGCCAATTCTATTGGCCTTATTGATGGTGGTTATAGAGGTGAATTGGTAGGGATGGTTGATAATATTTATGATGAAGATTTTCATGTGAAAAGAGGTGAAAGATATTTTCAATTGGTAGCAGTTGATAGCTCACCTATCGATTTTGAGTTAGTTGAAGAATTGTCTGAATCTAGCCGAGGTGAGGGCGGATTTGGAAGTACTGGCAGATAATTAATATTTCATTTGTTATTCTAAGTACAAAATTTTAAAATTATCGTGCAAAATTGTGTTAATATGACATAATTGCATAAAAATGTATTGTTTTGCACATTGGCATACTTTTTGCACTAATAAACACAGGTTATTATAATAAATAAAAGGATAAAAAAATGTCTTTAAAAATTAAACCACTTGAAGATAGAGTAGTAGTAGAAGCTATGGCAGCAGATGAAACCACAGCTAGTGGAATTATACTTCCAGATACTGCTCAGGAAAAACCTCAACAAGGAACTGTAGTTGTTGTTGGTCCAGGTAAAAATAATGAAGATGGTACTTCTGGCGCTATGACTGTTAAATCTGGCGATGTAGTACTATATGGTAAATATTCAGGCACAGAAATCACGTATGAAGGCAAAGATTTGCTTATCATGAGAGAAAGTGATATTCTGGCAATTTTATAAGGAGGAATAAATGGCAAAAGATATCGCATATGATACAGAAGCAAGAGGAGCTCTTAAAAAGGGTGTAGATAAACTTGCAAATGCTGTGAAGGTTACCTTAGGTCCTAAAGGTAGAAACGTAGTTATTGAGAGAAAATTTGGATCACCTCTCGTAACAAAGGATGGAGTTTCAGTTGCAAAAGAAATTGATTTAGAAAACCAACTTGAAAATGTTGGTGCTCAAATGGTTAGAGAAGTTGCATCTAAAACATCAGATGTTGCTGGAGATGGTACAACAACTGCAACAGTATTAGCTCAGTCAATTATAGCTGAAGGTTTGAAGAATGTTACTGCAGGAGCTAATCCAATGGAAATTAAAAAAGGAATAGATTTAGCAAAAGATAGTGTTGTAAAATCAATTTCAAAACTATCTAAAGATATTCCTGATTCTAAGCAAATAGCACAAGTTGCCACCATTTCTGCAAATGATGACCATGAAATTGGTTCAAAAATTGCCGAAGCAATGGATAAAGTTGGTAAAGATGGTGTAATTACTGTAGAAGAATCGAAAACTGCTGAAACATATTTAGAATTTGTTGAAGGTATGCAATTTGATAGAGGTTATTTATCTCCATACTTCGTAACTAATTCAGATTCTATGGAAGCAGATCTTGATGATCCTTTTGTTTTAGTTCATGACAAAAAAATAAGTAATATGAAAGATTTGTTACCTCTTCTTGAAAAGGTAGTTCAGGCAGGTAAACCAATTTTAATCATTGCTGAAGATATAGAAGGTGAAGCATTAGCTACATTAGTAGTTAATAAGTTAAGAGGGACTTTCAAGGTCTTGGCAGTTAAAGCTCCAGGATTTGGCGATAGAAGAAAAGCTATGCTTGAAGATATTGCAATTTTAACTGGTGCTACTGTTATATCGGAGGAGCAAGGATATAAGCTTGAAAGTGCTACACTTGATTATCTTGGAACATGTAAGAAAGTTGTAAGCGATAAAGATAATACAACGATTGTTGATGGAAGTGGAGATAAGTCAGCTATCGATGCCAGAGTAAATGAAATAAAAGTTCAAATTGAAAAGTCTTCATCTGATTATGATAAAGAAAAGATGCAAGAAAGATTAGCTAAGCTTTCAGGCGGAGTAGCTGTTCTAAATGTTGGAGCAGCAACAGAAGTTGAAATGAAAGAAAAGAAAGCAAGAGTTGATGATGCTTTGCATGCAACTCGAGCTGCTGTTGAGGAAGGAATAGTTCCAGGAGGCGGTGTAGCTTTATTAAGAGCTAGTCTTGACTTGTCAAAAGTGAAAGCTTCAATTTCTGAGCAAGTTGGTGTTGATATCATGAAGCGTGCATTGGAAGGTCCTATAAGACAAATTTGTTCTAATGCAGGTGTTGAAGCATCAATTGTTGTTCAAAAAGTTCTTGAAGGTAAAAATGACTTTGGATATGATGCTCGCAAAGATGAATATGTTAACATGTTCAAAGCTGGAATTATTGATCCTGCAAAGGTTGCAAGAGTTGCAGTTGAAAATGCTGCATCAATTTCAGGTTTATTACTGACAACTGAAGCTGCTATTACAGAACAGCCAGAAGAACATGATCATTCACCAATGCCAGGCGGTGCTCCTGATATGGGCATGGGCGGCATGGGCGGCATGATGTAATTGATTTTTCAATTAATTATGAAAATAAATACAAAAAACCCTCTATATTGAGGGTTTTTTGTTTGTAAAATAGTGATATGATTGAAAATAAAGTTTATTTATCGATTGGTTCAAATATTGGAGATAAAGAGTCTAATATAGCTTCATCAATTGCCATGTTAGGTTCATATGTTGAAATTTCAAAAATTAGATCTTCTTCTTTTTATAAAACTCAACCTCTTTACAATGAAAATCAACCCTATTTTTTAAATATTGTTTTAGAACTTGAAACTTCTTTAACAGCTTTTCAGCTGTTAGATAAGATTAATGAAATTGAAAAAATGCTAGGAAGAGAAGAAAAAAGACAAAAAAATCAACCAAGAACCATAGATATAGATATAGTAATTTTTAAAGATAGTTTTATAGATACACCTCGACTACAAATACCTCATCCTGGATCANTGCTTAGAAAATTTGTTTTGATTCCTTTAGCAGAACTTGTTCCAAATGATATTTTTCCCAAAACAAACATTAAAATTGTTGATTTACTTAAAAAGTGTCCTGATACTTCAGTAGTTCAAAAATACATTATCGATAAGAAAGCATGAAAGAATTAGATATATATATCGCCATTGAAGGTCCAATCGGAGTGGGTAAAACTAGCCTTGCAAAACTTATTGCTGACAAGCTTAATGCCAGAAAAGTTTTTGAAAAATTTGAGGAAAATCCGTTTTTAAAAGATTTTTATGACGATCCTGAATCTAATGCATTTCAAACTCAAATCTTTTTCCTTCTACAAAGATATCAACAACAACAAAAAGATATAAGACAATTAAATCTATTACAAAAAGGGGTGGTTACCGATTACATGTTTGAGAAGGATAGACTTTTTGCTGATTTCACTTTGAATTCTGAAGCAGAATTTAAGCTTTATTCGCACGTTGCGGATATTTTAGAAAAAGATATTGTAAAACCTGATTTAGTTGTTTATTTGCAAGCTGATACCCCTAGGTTAATGAGCAATATTAAAAAGAGAGGCAGAGACTTCGAAAAGCATGTAACGCAAGACTATATAAATCAAGTAAATGAAAGATACCAAGAATTTTTTGTTAATTATGAGGAAGGACCTCTTTTAATTATAAATACCAACAATATTGATTTTGTTGAAAATTCAGAAGATTTTGATAACCTATTGAATGAAATTCATCAACCTCATCAGGGTATAAAATATTTTAATCCATCATAATATGTTAAAGTATATTATAGCAATATTAGTATTATGGTTTTTGTATAGGTTTTCAACAAAAAAAGAAGAAAAAATTGTGATTAAAAAGGATACTAAGATTGATTTTAAGAAAGTAAAGGATGCCGAATTTGAAGACAATGAATAAGATTATATTATTTCTGATTATAGCATTTTCAGTTAGCTCAATAAATGCACAAGATAAGATACAAAACATTAATTTTCTCTTTGCCAATAATGGATATGGGTTAGGTTATGAGTATGAAAAATTCCGTAAATCAAATGTTTCAATTGGTGTAGATTTGAGATTTTATGATGTAAGAAATGATGAATATCCAATTTATGACCCTTTTTATAATCAGTTTACAGTTGCAGGAGAAAAAGATATTTTACTTTTTCCATTATTCTTTAAAACAAACTACTACTTATTTGATGGTCAGATAGCGAATAGTTTTAGACCATATCTAACTTTTTCAATTGGACCATTTATTGCAGTTGATGGAGATGAAACAATCTCAAGTTTTTCAAAAAAATGGAGAAGCACTGAATCACAAACAAATCTAGGCGCTTCTTTGGGATTTGGCGTAAATTTTTCTCAACCTACTGGAAATACTCTTGCCTTAGGATTGGGTTATGACTACTTGAATGTTGATAATCCAATTCACTCAAAAGAAGATTTCGGGGGCGGTTATCTATTTTTAAAATATCAGATTAATCGTGAGTAATTTTTCTTTAATTAATAAACGAAATATTAAGAATTCATCATTTTGNCTTGATGAAAAAGAATCACATCACATCATTTCAGTTTTAAGGTTAAAAAAAGACGATAAATTAACTCTTACAGACGGAGAAGGTAATATTTANTANGCTTTAATAAATGATATTAACAAAAAAACTGTTAAAGGTAAGATTTTAAAAGAAGAGNACTATAAGCCCGATAGAAATTTCANACTACATCTTGCATTGCCATTAATTAAAAACAATAGATTGAAAATTGCANTAGAAAAATCTGTTGAATTAGGTGTTGACGAATTAACNCCAATTAAATTTGATAAATCTNTTAAATCTTCAATCAATCACGATAAACTTCTTTCCTCGATTCATTCAGCATGCAAACAAAGNATGAGAGCTTATTTTCCCAAGCTGAATAGTTTGAAAACTTTTTCAGATTGGTATGATAAAGAATCGGTNAATGTNGTTTGTGTTATTAATTCAGANAGAACTATATATGAACAATTAGATCTTATTAAAAATTCTTCAAAAAATAATAATAAAATTAATTTAATTGTAGGACCTGAGGGTGATTTTTCAGAGCATGAAAAAAAAATTATAAATGAAAGAAATTTCATCAAAGTTAATCTTGGTAGAACTATATTAAGGACTGAAACAGCTATAGTTTCTTTAATATCAATCATAAATGAATTATTGATTAATAATGAGTAAAACAATTTTTGAAAAAATAATTTCAAGAGAAATTCCTGCAAATATTCATCATGAAGATGACGATTTAATTGTAATTGATGATATTAACCCTACTGCCCCTGTTCATTTACTAATTATACCAAAAAAGAAGATTGAAACGTTAAACGATTTGTCAGATGAAGATACAAATTTGTTAGGTAAGATGATTCAAACTGCTAAAGATATGGCATTTAAATTAGGAATCGATCAATCAGGATATAGAACTATCTTTAATTGCAATAAAGACGGTGGTCAAACGGTTTATCATATTCATCTTCACTTAGTTGGAGGCAGACCTTTTGGCTGGCCACCAGGATAATAAGAATGAATATTTCAAAATTAGAAATTTTTGGTTTTAAATCCTTTGCAAAAAAAGAAACTATTCTTTTTAATAGCGGAATTACTGGAATTGTTGGTCCAAATGGATGTGGAAAGACTAATATCGTTGATGCAATCAGATGGGTTTTAGGGGAACAAAAAACTAAAAGATTAAGAAGTTCTAAAATGGAAGAAGTAATTTTTAATGGAGCTTCCAATGTAAAACCATTAGGTCTTTGTGAGGTTTTTTTAACAATTGAAAACAATAAAGGTTTATTACCGGTAGAATATTCTGAAGTAGAAATTGGGAGAAGACTTTATCGTTCTGGCGAAAGTGAATATTTCATAAATAGAAATAATTGTAGATTAAAAGATATATCAAACCTATTTGTTGATACAGGTTTGACTTCAGATGCTTATTCTGTTATCGAGTTAAATATGATCGAACAGATTTTATCTGACAAGGATGATAGCAGAAGAAATATGTTTGAAGAAGCAGCCGGGGTTAACAAGTATAAATCTAAAAGAAGATCTGCTTTGAAAAAATTTGATTTAAACTCTAGAGATTTAGAGAGAATTGATGATATAATTGTAGAAATTCAAATCCAAGTTAAAGCTTTAGATTTGCAATTAAAAAGATTTAAAAGGCATGAAAAGTTAACAAATGAATTACAAGAATTAGAACTTGATTTGGCATCTGCAAGAGTAGCTGATCTTGCTAATATTATTGCTCCACTAGAAGAGATGTTAAAGAAAAAGAACAAGCTATTACAAAAAAATACTTCAAAAAAAGAAGTAGAAAGTGTTGAATTTGATAATGCCAGAGACTCATATCTTAATGAGAAAGAATCTCTATCAAAAATGAAAGCTAAAGTTGATAGTCTGACCGAAAAATTGCTTTCAGAAATTCAAGAGAAGAATCAAGAATCATCTAGAGGTGTTGGACTTTTAGAAGATGAACTTCAAAAAAAAATTAGTCAACTAAATCAGTTTGATAAGGATTACATTAAAATTGTATCTAATCAGGATGTAACTAAAAACTTATCTGATGAGAGCAAAGAAAAATTTAAAAATAAAAATTATACTGTGATTGAAACTGATAAAAAGTATGAAAAACTCAAGGCAAGTATCCAAGATTATAAAGATAAAATAGATAAGTATAGAAAAGAGCAAGAATTTGATTTTTCCAAGATGGATGAATCTATTAAAAAAATCAAAGATAAAATTAATGCTAATAATTTAGAGCTTGAAAATAAAGAGAATGATGTCAACAAAGCATTTATTAAGATGGAGTCTATAAGAGCAAAGCTTGATTCGGATAAATTTAGTAAAGATGACCTTTTCTACGAAATTAAAGAAGCAGAAATGAAAATTGCTGAGTCAAAAATTAAAAAAAATCAAATCGAACAAAGTGTTATTGAAAAGTTTGGAAGTGATGTGAAACTTAAACACCTTAAAGAATATAATATTTCTGATATGGTATTTAGAATTGAAAAAATCAAAAGAAGTATAGATTCAATTGGTCCAATAAATTGGGCAGTAAAAGATGAACATGAAGAAAAGTCTGCAAGATTAAATAATCTTTTAGATCAAAAGTCAGATTTGATAGATGCTGAAAATAATTTGAAAGAAGCGATTAAGAAGATTGATAGTGTAGCACAAGAACAATTTTTAAAAACTTACAATGAGGTTAAAGAAAATTTTGAAACAATGTTTACTGTNTTTTTCAATGGAGGTAAAGGTTCTATTGAATTATCTGATNGTAATGATCCATTAAATTCAGACATAAATATTTTTGCTCAGCCTCCTGGAAAAAGAAATAATTCTCTNAAAATGTTATCTGCTGGGGAAAAATCTTTAACTGCAATTGCGTTGTTATTTTCAATTTATCAATACAAACCAAGTCCTTTTTGTATTTTAGACGAAATAGATGCTCCATTAGATGATATTAACATTAAAAAGTTTACTGAGGTTATAAAGGACTATAGTAAAACCACCCAATTTATTATGGTAACACATAATAAATTGACAATGGAATCAGCTGATTGTATTTATGGAGTTACAGCTGAAAAACAAGGAATTTCAAAGCTGATGTCTATTGATTTTTCATAAATAAATCATTTGTAGTATTCATTACTTTTAAACAAATTACGCCAGTTTTAATAACAAAATAAAAAAAAGAGAAAAATAATTTATGGCAACAAAAATTAGACTTAAAAGAATTGGTCGAAGAAACAGACCATTTTACAGAATTATTATTATTGATTCTAGAAAAAGAAGAGATGGTTCTGCAATAGAGCAAGTAGGTTGGTACAACCCAATTGAAAGCAATAAAGAGAAAAATTATAATCTTAAAGAAGATAGAATTCTTGAATGGTTAAAGCTTGGAGCTCAAGTTACAGATCCTGTTAATAAATTAATGAAAAGATCAGGATTAGCTTACAGATGGCACTTGATGAGCCAGGGATTATCTGAAAATGAAATAGATAAGGCTGTTGAAGAGTGGAAAAAAGAGAGAGATAAAGTAATTCAAGATAGAATTAATGCTATTAAAGCTAAAAAAGAGAAATTAAAAGCTGAAAAAGCTGCAGCTAAAGTTGTTGAAGAAGCACCAGCTGAAGAAAAAGCTGAAGAAGCTCCTGCTGAAGAACCAGCTGAAGAAGAAGCTCCTGCTGAAGAA
>JGI26064J46334_1000100_pt1 | contig 16793 bp, 19 predicted proteins | sample MarorgKNORR_S2LV_FD_46334 | JGI IMG/M metagenome (IMG submission 46334) | reverse complement strand
AAATGATTAAGCTTTATAAATATAAAATCTGTTGTATTTTGCTTACAACAATTATCTCTTCTCCATTAGCCTCAAANGAAGCTACTTCTATGATTGGTTATTGGCTGACTTCTCAATCGATAGTTCATATAAAAATATGCAAGGAAGGGTTATGCGGAACAATTGAACATATTTTTGTCGATGAGGGCGTTGATCCTAAATCCATTCTTGATAAAAATAATAAAAAGAAAGCTTTAAGGGAAAGAAGCCTGATAGGAGTTAATCTGCTTGAGGGATTTAAGTATATTGAAGGAGAAAAAGAATTATCTGGGGGTAAGATATACGATCCAGGCCGAGGAAAAATATTTAAATCAAACTTATATTTATTAGATAGTGGTAATTTAAAAGTTGAAGGATGTCTTTTAAGACTTTGTGGCCATGAAGAGTGGAAGCCGATGGAAGTTGCATTTAATGAAGATGGTTCTCGGTCTGCTAAGATAAAAGAGTAATTTTGAGAAAATGAAAAAAATAAACTTTAAAGAAAAATTTCAAAAATTCTCTGATCAGTGGTCGCCTAAAGTTATTGCGGAAATGAACAACTACCAGTTTAAGCTTGTAAAAATCCAAAATGATTTCATTTGGCATAAACATGAAGACACTGATGAAGTTTTCATTGTTTTAAATGGAAAAATATTCATTGAATTTGAAGATGAAACCATTGAAATTAATCAAGGAGAAATGATAGTTGTACCGAAAGGAGTCAAACATAAGCCATTCGCAAAAGATGAGGCAAATATAATGTTAGTTGAACCTTCTGGAGTTATAAATACAGGAGACAAAGAGGGTGACTTAACTGCTCCTAATGATCAATGGGTTTAAATATTTCTTTTAATGAAAAAGAAGCTTAACCAAATAGCAATAATTTTTTTGATATTTATATCAAGCTGCGGCGGAGGAGGACCTCAATTACCAAGCATCGAAGACGGCTCAATCCAAGCACCTTTTACAACAACCTTATTTAAACCTAATGCAATAAAGCTTAATGATGCTTCAACCTATTATTCTAGTGCATGTAATAATCCATCATTTCAATTTTTAATACCAACCAAAATAAATGAAGATATCTATACAGACTTCATTGCTCATTTTTGGTGTGATACTGGTAGTCCTGCAGAGTATGATACTGAGCCAACACCAGATGCCTTAGTAGCATATGTAAGTGATGCATATGGAGAATATAAGATCGACAATATTAATGTATTTGGTCAAATCAATCCAAAGCTTGGAGGTGCAAGCAGAAAATATGCTCGTGGAGATATCAATAATGATGGAAAAGATGATTTTGCTTTTGCAATTAACTGGGAAGACGGTAGAGCCTCTTTTGATTATAAATCTATGATCTCAAATTATGCTGAGCCCGCAGTACTCTTAAGCAATCAATCTGGTTACGAAATTATAAAATTAGGAATTAAAGATTGGGGACATTCAGTACAAATAAAAGACAATAAGGTGTTCTTTGCAGGTCATTCATCTCAAGTTTTTGAATTTATTAATCCAGGGTGGAATGACATATCAGATAATTATCCTAGCCTGAGTTTTGCAAGCTTTCTTCTTTATGATGATTACATCATTAATAGCGAAAGAAATGGCACTTCTCAAGGCTTAGAGCTAGTAAAGAATAATGAGGTTATATCTTCAATAATGATAGAAGAATCCTTCAAGGTTAATTTTGAAAGCTGGAACAATACAGGATCAAATAATTATAGCCAATTAGGAGTCTATAACATTAGAGGCGAAAACTATTTTGATGGAATGATATCTGAAATGTGTCGAAAGGGAGACATAATTGTTGCCACTATAAATGCAAGCAAACTAAAATCAGGCGAAATTATAGAAGGAGGCTATTACTCAGAATCAGATACTACACCTGTTGTAATATTCTCTTTTTATGAAATTCATGATGAAAACCTTCAAGAACTGGATATCAATATTATTAATGAAGAAATTAATCATAATTTTAATTTCATTGATTGCATGGATGTAAATAATGATCAACAAAAAGATATTGTTGCTCAAGTTTTTAGTCAGCAATGGAATGATCAAGATAATAATAAAGGAATACCTGAAATTTATATCAATGATAATGGTGGTTATTTTAATTTAGATACATCAAACTGGCCTAGCTATAGTTTAAGTGATGATTCGCAAGGATACTTGCATGATGTAGATGACAGCAATACTCAAGACCTTGTCGTTTTTCCGATTAAAATTAATTCCTCAGGTAATATTGAAATTTACATCACTAATAAAAATATTACAGACTAAGTGCTGATGCTCTAAATTTTTATATTAAATATCATTAATAGTTCTAAAAGTTATGCTAACTTATATTAATGAGCAAGATTTTTATAGTTATNTTTGCAGCTCTAGCACTGGGGCTAGTCATTTACAGCCCTAACATTTACAAGCTATATAGATTAGCNAATTTATATAATGAAAAATCTATCGCTAAAAATTTTATTAATATTAACAATATCTTTAGCAACATATCTAGCTCAATACCCGCATCAGAAAAACCTCATATTTTTGAGACTAAGGACTTTGATCTTCCTGAAAAATATACCTTTGAGGGTGAGGAACTAGACCTAAAAGAAGGGCTTTCTCACTTCCATACCGATGGGCTGATAATTTTACATGATGGCAAAATGTTGTTTGAGGATTATTGGAATGGAAATACCAAAGACAGCAAACATATATCTTTTTCTGTTGCTAAATCCTACTTATCTGCATTGTTTGGNATAGCTATAGACGAAGGCCTTATAGATAGCATTGATGATAATGTTNCAAAATATTTAGAAGATTTTGTTGGCACGGGTTATGAAGATGTAAAAATTAAAAATTTATTGCAAATGTCATCTGGGATTGAATTCAATGAGGATTATGCTGATCCAAACTCTGATATAAATAAGTTTAGTAGAGCTTCTGCTAAAGGCCAATCTTTTAGAGATTTTGCAAAGAGCCTTAAAAATGGAAGAGAACAAGGAACATACAATCACTACGTAAGTCTTGATACTCAAGTATTGGCTATGATTCTTGAATCTGTAACAGATATGCCAGTAAGAGAATATTTATATAAGAGAATATGGAACACAATCGGCACAGAAAGCGATGCTTATTATATCACCGATAGTACGGGTGCTGATATGGCTCTTGGTGGCCTAAACGCAACTTTAAGAGATTATGCAAAATTTGGGCAACTATACCTTAATAGGGGTAGTTGGCTTGGAGAACAAATCGTTCCTCAGTCATGGNTTGATGATTCAACAACACCTGACGCCCCTCACTTAATGCCAAATGCTGGCGACTTGTCATCAAATGAATGGGGTTATGGATATCAATGGTGGATCCCTGGAGATCCATTAACTGATTACACAGCTCATGGAATATTTAATCAGTTTATCTATGTTGATCCAATTTCAAATGTTGTTATTGCAAAAACATCTTCTAATCATAGGTTTAGGTCTGAAAGGGAGTATTCAAAGGCAGCTCATATCGCTATGTTTAGATCGATCACCAAAAAAATTAGCAATACGAACTTTCAATAAGTTTGTATTAAGTCATTTTCTTTTTTAGAATAAATTCTTAGATTTTTTACAAGGAGAAACATGAATATAAAATTAAATAGTTTATTTGCTTTATTTTTGATTGCTAACATATCTGCTGGACATCATGAGGGTGGAAAGATGCACGGAAATACTGCTGAATGGGAGATAGAAACATACACTTCTTCTGCACCAGACTTTATAGGAGATTATGCAACTGTTGTAAGTGCTAGCGGAGAGGTTCTAAGAGAGGGCACAAATGGATGGACTTGTCTTCCGTTTATAGCAATGCCCAAAATGGGATTCAAAACTGCAAATGAAGCTGCTCCAGCATGCGCAGATGCAAATGCAGTTGCTTGGGCAGATGCATATATAAGTCAATCAAAGCCAGAAATACCAAATGATGGATGGATTTGGATGATCCATGGGGATACAGGCGTTGATAACTTCAGACCTTATTCTGAAGGTGATAAAGAAAACACTGATCCGGAAGACTGGATATATTCAGGTTCTCATTTAATGTTAATGCCAAAAGATCCTGCATCGCTTGAAGGAGTATCGACAGATTTTACCACTGGAGCACCTTACGTAATGATGAAAGGAACTCCCTTTGTACATTTGATGATTCCACTTGAAGGTTACTACGACTATCAGCCAGAATCAGCACCTAAGTAAGTTATAATTAGTGTGGCCTATATAAAGGCTGCACATTTTGGGAAAAAGATGAGTGATACAAAAGTTTATTTTATTGTGAATTTAAAAATTCATGATTCAGAAGTTTATAGGATTTACGAAAAAGGATTTTTTCCTATTTTGAAAAAATATGATGGTGAGTTTATTACATTTGATGATAATCCAAAGCATGTTGAAGGAGACAATCCTATTGAACAAGATAGAATGATTATGTTTTCCTTTCCTTCGTCTGAAAAAGCAGATGCTTGGTGGGCTGATCCCGATTATCAAGAACTTTCTAAAAATAGAAGAGCATCAACATCTATCACCCTTACAAGGATTAATGGTTTACCACCGAGAGGCTAATTATGGAAAGATACAAAAATTTTAAAGATTTTTACCCCTATTACATTTCAGAGCACGACAATAAGCATACAAAACTTATGCATTTTATTGGAACAAGCTTAAGTATTTATTTTCTAATAAAATTCTTACTGTCATTTAATTTTTTATTTGTACTTTATGCTCTTTTATCTGGGTATGGGTTTGCTTGGATCGGCCACTTCTTTATTGAAAAGAATAAACCAGCTACATTTAAATATCCTTTTTATAGCTTCATTGGTGACTACAAAATGTATTTTGAAATACTTCAAGGTAAGCACAAAATATTTTAAGAATATTAAAATTCACACCTTCATAATTCTATGAGGACTTCAAGCAAGAGTTTTTGGAATGATCCCCCATGGGGGAGTGGGGATAGAAAATATCGTCTTGGACTAAAGCCTGTCAATGCAGATCAGTGGTTAGATAGAAAAATAAGCAATGACTTGTTTAAGCATAAAAAGAATCTCTTTGAATCAAATTATAATAAAGTTGTTGCCACCACAGAAGATTCCAAAGAAGCTCAAAAATTTCTAGGAACATTTTTTGGAATCGATGACTCAGACTACCCCGACCTTATTGCAGAGATGAGTCTTAATATTCAAGACGATTTATGTTTAATTGAGTCAAAGGGAGAACAAAGACTTATTGCAGCTTGTATATGCTCTCCAAGTTATTGGGATGTTAGAACAAAGATTGGCAAACCTTTAAATGAAATTCATAGTCCAGTTACCTCTCTACAAGAAAAGATAGGTAACAGAATCTCAACTTTCATTAAACAAGCTCCTGTAATGAAGCCCTTTGCAAGACAAAATTGGCTTATTCATGGAGATACAAGCAGATTTCATTTAAAAGAAGAGGAACCCTTAAAGACTCACCCCTCTGAATGGTTTATACGATCTGAAAAAGAAACCTTATGTAGGTTCCATGAAGAGTATTCTCTTTTCACTATCAATGTTTTATTTGAACCCCTTAAAGAAATTTTTGAGTACCCAAAACAAAAGCAGGCTCTTGTTAAAAGCTTAGAAAAATTAGATAACGATGAAGCAGATTACTTTGGTGGAAATGAAAAGATTAATATTTTATTAGATTATCTTTTAGGTCAAGTATAGTAAAATAACTATTACATTCTGGGGGGCGCTAGATGTATGGGGGAATTTCATTAATTGGTTGGTTCCACACTATTATTGGAACTGCAGGTATCTTAACTGGCATATATTTATTAATTAGACATAGCTTTATTGATATGTGGTCTAACTTAGGAATGTTTTATATTATCTGCACTCTTTTTACCTCAGGCTCATCATTTTTTATTTTTAGTGCAAATGGAAGTTTTAATGACGCCCATCTACTCTCATTACTAACAATACTTGCAATCATTGCCGCATTTATCTTAGACAGATATAATTTTTTTGGTTTTCTAACAAAATACCTTAAAGAGCTTGCTCTATCAGTAACAGTTTTATTTAGCATGCTGCCTACAACAGCTGAAGTATTACAGAGACTTCCTCCTAATGACCCATTTGTGGATTCAATCTATGACCCTCTTATTATGAATTTTTATATTTCTTATGGTTTAATTTATGCAGTATTTGCCCTTTATCAAATCTTTTTAATTAATGGAGGATCATATAATGACAGATAATAACTATGAGACGATCGTTCAGAAGTCTATGGATATTTCTTTAAGTTGGAGAAGCATCCCAGCACCTCAAAGAGGAGAGCTAATAAGACAATTTGGTGAAGAGCTTAGACTGCAAAAAAAATCATTAGCCAAAACTATTACAAAGGAAGCAAGAAAGATTCAGACTGAGTCATTAGGCGAAGTTCAAGAAGCCATAGACATGTGCGATTTTGCAGTAGGACTTAGCAGACAGTTATACGGACTGACTATGCCAAGTGAACGACCGAATCATAGGCTACAAGAGTTATGGCATCCTCTTGGGATAGTTGGTTGCATAACAGCTTTTAATTTCCCAATGGCAGTTTTCGCATGGAATTTTTGCTTAGCAGCTGTATGTGGTAATAGTATTATTTGGAAGCCAAGCCCTCATTCAAATGGATGTGCGAAAGGTATTAAAGACGCATGGGACAAAGTTAGTGGAGACTTCTCAGACTTAATTCTTATCTTAGAAGGTGGCAATGAAGAGGCTGTCTCTATTTGTGAAGATAATAGAATTTCACTTGTTTCCGCAACTGGGAGCACCCAAATGGGTAAAGAATTAGCACCACTAGTTTCAGCTAGACTTGGAAAATTATTACTAGAGCTTGGTGGAAATAATGCTGCAATTGTTTGCCCTTCCGCAGATCTAGACCTAACCATAAAAGGTATAGCTTTTTCTGCATGTGGTACAACTGGCCAGAGATGCACATCTCTGAGAAGACTATTTGTCCATCAAGACATTTATAAAGATTGTGTCGAAAGACTTCAAAAATGTTTTGATGATTTAATTATTGGCTGTCCTTCAGAGGATTCTTCTCAAATAGGACCATTAATATCCAAAGAAAGCTATGAGTCAATGCAAAAAACACTAGATTCTCTTAAGAGTAAAAATATTAATGTAATTGGCGGAGAAAGATTGGAGATTGAAGACCCAAATGAATATTACGTGAAACCTGCCTTGGTATTAGTTGAGAAAATTGAAGATGAAATGCTTGCAGAAACTTTCGCACCAATACTTTATGTAAAAAGTTATGAAGACATAAAAGACGCGATTCATATGCAGAATAATGTCAAACAAGGACTTAGCAGTTCAATCTTTACAAATGATATGAGAGAGTCTGAGCTTTTTTTAAGCGAAGCTGGGAGTGATTGTGGAATTGCTAATGTAAATATTGGCACTAGCGGGGCTGAAATAGGAGGCGCTTTTGGTGGAGAAAAGGATACTGGTGGTGGACGAGAATCTGGTTCAGATGCGTGGAAGAATTATATGCGCAGGGTCACAGCAACCATAAACTATGGCGAGGATTTACCTCTAGCCCAAGGAGTGGAATTTGATGAAAGCTAAAATTGCAATTGTGGGCAGTGGAAACATTGGCTGGGCTTTGAAACAACTATTAAAAAATGACTATGAAATAAAGCAAGGAGATATTGAAGATGGATTTGACGCAAATGACATATTGCAGGTAAAAGATTTTCTTAAAGATGTCGATGCTGTTATATCTGCAGGACCATTTGCTGTTAATAAAAATATTGCAAGTGTCTCTGCAGAGGAAGGAATAGGATATTTTGATTTAACAGAAGACGTTGAAACAACAGAATATATTAGATCACTTAAGTCTGAAAACATTTTAATGCCCCAATGCGGTTTAGCTCCAGGCGCAATTAATATCTGTGCGTCAGGAATGATGGAGCAATTTGATACTGTTAATGAAGTCTTAATGCGAGTGGGAGCATTGCCAAGATTTACAACTAATGAAATGAGTTATTACCTGAGCTGGTCAACTAATGGGCTTATTAATGAATACTGCAATGAAGCTGATGCAATATATGAAGGAAAGTCTATCAAAGTAATGCCATTAGAAGGTGCTGAAAAGATTGTGATTGATGGAGAAAGTTTCGAAGCATTTAATACAAGTGGTGGGTGTGCAACGATGTGTGAGACTTTTGAAAATGAAGTTGAAAATCTTTCATATAAGACAATTAGATATCCAGGTCATTTAAATCATATGAAGTTTCTTTTTAATGATCTTCATCTTAAAAAGAATAAAGATGTTCTAGAAAAGCTGTTCGATAAAGAAGTGCCAAGAACAAAGAATGATGTAATTATATTTTTTGTAAAAGTTATCGGAATTATTGATGGTGTCCTTCAGGAAAAAACGTATTTAAGAAAAATTTATGGGGACGAAAAGTTAAGCGCTATTCAATTAACAACTGCTTCAGGAGTTTGCAGCGTCTTGGATATGTTTCTTAATAAAAAGATTTCTTCAAAAGGCTTCATAAAACAAGAGTCAATTTCATGGGAAGATTTTATAGATAACAAGTTTGGAAAAGTCTATATCTAATTAATCTTCATAGACAAAGATTTCATCCAAAGGCAATTCGAAATAACGAGTCATTTTTATTGCTAATGTTAAAGAGGGATCAAATTTTCCATTCTCAATAGAATTAATAGTCTGCCTGCTTACTGAAAGAGCCAGAGCAAGATCATTTTGACTTACTCCTTTTTTAGCTCGCAAACCTTTTAATTTATTCTTCATTCAGTCTTCTTTAATAAAGATTTTATAAAACCTATAACTATTAATACAAGCGCCTAAAGCAAACCCAAGAAATAAATCAATAAAACCAAAATCATAGCCTATAAAAGGCGACAAGATTGCAATAGGAATTCCCAGAAGGATAAAGCCTAAAGCTCCTCCAATCATCGTCATTTCATTATACTTTTGAAACAACTGATCCTGNNTTTTTAAGACTTTTATATAGGTATATACAGCAATATAAATACAAACAATTTCAATAATAGAAAGCCAAATGTAAATACCGTTTTCCTCTATGCCTCCCAATGCATCAATGCCAGTTTCTGATAGTGCAACACTAAGATATCCAGCCAATCCTCCTGCCAAGCCTGAAGCAATCAAACATATAATCCAGTTCTTCTTATCTTCTCCCTTTAGAGATTTAATATCTATCCAAAAGCCATACCCTGTTATTTTTGCCATAATTGTTACCTCAGCGAAATAATATATTTACAGGATATTTATGTCAAGTAAACTTTACATCAAATTCATCTTACTATTAATGATATTTATAAGAAAAGATGGGATACTTTGCATTGTATATGACCAACTTTAGTTTATTAGATCCTTCTCACATAATATTTACAATTTTTTGTATAGCTATAATTATTTTCCTACCAAAAATATTTCTTGATAAAAGTACTCGCAGTAAAAAAGCATTAGTTTTAGTAATTATTTCATTACTCCTTATAAATCAGGGCATGGATTTATATAGAGAGGGGTACATGGATGAATGGAAGCTTGGATTGCCTTTACATTTATGTGATTTTTCTACAGCTTCAATAATTTTATATTTCTTTACACAAAGAAAAGAGTTTTTTTTGTTTGCTTTTTTTGCTGGTTTTTCTGGAGCAGGAATGGCTATTTTGACTCCTGATGTTACCTATTCTTTTCCACATATCGACTATGTTAGGCATATGATTGGTCACTCAATGATTTTGCTAGGAGTAACGTATGCAATGGTTATAGATCATCTTAGACCACAATTCAAAGATGTGCACAGAGTACTTGCGGTAATGACTTTATTCATGCTTTCTATGTACCCTATAAATTATTTACTTGGGGCCCCAGCAAATTATTGGTTTGTAATTGAAAAGCCACCAGGCCTAAATATCACAGATTATATGAGGGATGCTCCATATCATATGATTGATATATTTATAATTGCAGTCATTGTTTGTTATCTAATATATATACCTTATCTGATAAAAGATAAATTACAGACGAGTAGACCTTAATTATGAAAAGTGTATCCAAAAGCCAAATACCATTAAGTTTTAGAGCAAATAGACCAAAAGCTCTGCAATGGCTTGGAGGGATGTTGCTTTCTTTTCTAGGATGGAAAGTAAATGGAGGCATATCAGATGAGCATGCGGCTGATAAGCTTGTAGTAATTGTTGCTCCTCACACTTCAAACTGGGATGGTATTTTAGGTATTGCAGCTATAGCAGGCCTTGATGCAAAGATCACTTTCATTGGTAAACATACTGTATTCAAATATTTTGGTTTAGGCGCTTTTTTGCGATATATGGGGGGTATTCCAGTTGATCGAACCAAGCCGGGTGGAATCATCCAAGATGCAATAAATCAGATAAGAGACATCAATGGAACATTAATTGGCATGGCCCCTGAGGGTACCCGATCAAAAGTAAAAGAGTGGAAAACAGGATTCTTAAGAATCGCAAGTGAACTAAACACCAAAATAGTTCCAGCATCTATCGATTTTGCGAAGAAAGAAATTTTGTTAGGTAAAATATTTACTCCCTCTGGAGATAATTTAAAAGATATAGCAGATCTAAAAAGTTACTACAAAGCTTTCACCCCAAAACATCCAGAGAACTATTGAATTAAAGTTTCCTCTATCATCTTCTCAACCATTTCTTCTACAATAAATAGAGGCGGATTTCCATGATCTAATACAGCAGAATGGAAGTCCTTAATATTAAACTTATCGCCAAGCTCTTTCATTGCTCTTTCTCTAAGCTCAAGAATTTTTATCATTCCAACTTTATAGCTAAGAGCCTGACCTGGCCAAACAATATATCTTTCAATCTCAACCCTTACCTCAGTATCAGACATTCCAGTTACAGATTTCATATAGTCCATGGCCTCTTCTCTTGTCCATCTTTTATAGTGCATGCCCGTATCAACAACTAATCTATTTGCACGAAACAGCTCGCTCTGTAAAATTCCAAGCTCATCATATGGGTTTTCAGCTAATCCGGCTTCAAGAGCAAGTATTTCAGAATATAAAGCCCATCCTTCTGCAAAGGCAGAAGTGTAATAACCAAATCTTCTGTATAAAGTTAGTTCTTCGTTTTCTAAAGAATGTGCAATTTGATGATGATGGCCTGGTGTAGCTTCATGATATGCCAATGTTCTCATACTATATGTTGGGGTCTGTTTTATATCATATAAATTTGCATAAAATACTCCTGGCCTGCTTCCATCAAGAGCAGGAGATTGATAATATCCTCCAGCAGCATTTTGTTCTGAATATTCTGGTACGGCCTTAACTACGACTTCAGATTTTGGCATTGTATGAAAATAATCTGCCATAACTCTGATAGCTTCATTAACCATATCAGTATAATCATTTACTACAATTTCTTTTCTATCTGGAGTATCTGCATAAAGAAAATCTGGATTTTCATTTAATTCATTCATCAATTCACCAACAGTTTTACTTTCAGCATATCCAAGTGATGTAAGAATTTCCCTCATTCTTGAAGAAATTCTTTTTACTTCATTTAATCCCATCTGATGAATTTCTTCTGGCGAGTAATCTGTAGTAGTAAAAGTTCTAATTTTTAATTTGTAGTATTCGTCTCCTCCTGGTTGAGACCATATACCATGATTTGGATTTGCATTTTTTTTAGTATTTGCCATAAAGTTTCTAAGAAGCTTAAAACCAGGCGTAACACTTTCATTTATAGATCTTGTTATTTCTTTCTCTAGATAATCAACTTGATCATTGCTTAATTCCAATTTTTTAATTTTTAACATAAATTGTTTATAAAGAGGATGTTCTGTATTCACGACGTTTATAAATTCATCAAGTTGATTTATTACATGACCATATACAAATTCTGGAGGGTAGATCCCATTATCAGCTTGTTTCTTTAAATGATTTAAAACTCCTTGATATACATCTTTTACTAAGTCTGTTCTTTGTATAAAGGCTATAGCTTCAGAATCTGATCTTATTGGATGGACACTATTCATAAATTCAATTGTGTTTAGATGAATTCCACCAATTTGATTGAGAGGATAATCTAAGTATGGAAAATCTTTAAGCTCTTTTAATTGATTCTCATAATCGAATATAGCTATTTTTTTTGTACTTTTTTGAATATCTGAAAGCCTTGAATCATCATACTTATAAAGCGTTTTAATAACTTTTTCAATTTGCTTGATATCATTGTCAATATCATCATCTTGAGGGATTGATAGCTTAGAATTATGTTTAGTAATCCAATCAAATCTATCTAAAATTCCTACGTATGTAAGCTCTTCTGGAGATTCTATTAAATCGAGAATTAACTCCTTACCTAGATAATGATCAACGGAAAAAGGCTTCATCATAAATAGATTAAATGAATAAAGAGCGGTCAGAACCAACAAGACTGCAACCAGCTTAATAGTCAACTTAAAAATTGTTTTGGCTCTCTCAAGAATTCGTTTAATCATGATAAAATCTATTTTTTAACAACTAATCATATTATGTCAGAAAAATTAGCAACCCTTAAGAAAGAAGGAAATATATCAATAATTACTCTAGATGATGGAAAAGCAAATGTATTTTCATCTCAAATGTCACAAGATGTTAATGAGTGTCTAGACGAAGTAGCAATCGAGGAAGGTTGTCTAATAATAACTGGCAAAGAAGGTATGTTTTCTGCAGGCTTGGATTTAAAAACCATTCAAAGCGGTGATGTGGATAGTATTATGAATATGTCAAAAGCTGCCTTTGAATTGTTGGCAAGAATATTTTCTTTTCCAAGGCCAGTAATAGCAGCATGTTCTGGACATGGAATTGCCCTTGGCACTTTTTTATTGTGTTGTTGTGATTATAGGATAGGAGTCAAAGGTGATTTTATGCTTGGTGCAAATGAAATGAGGACTAACATGGTAATACCAACCCCAATTCTAGAGCTTATTAAATTTAGAGTTAATGAATCGCATAAATATAGAGCTGTTTTGGGAGCAGAAATGTATACCTTAGAAAAGGCGCAGGAAGCAGGATTAATTGATGAAGTTGTAATCGCAGAAGATTTAATGAAGGCTGCGTTAGAAAAAGCTAAAGATCTTGAAACAATGGGTCACCCAAGCTATACAATTACCAAAGAGCTTTTTATTGCTGAGCCAATGTCTAAAATTAACGAGGCTATGAAGGAATATAAGAACAACAGTAAATAATAGCCCCTTAGTGAAGAAAGAATTTCAATATACCATTCAAGAATTTTCTAGCTCTATCAATCAAGATCTCTTAAAACAAATTTATAAACTCAATCAAGAAAATACACCAGAAGTTGGTAATTTAGCTTCAATTAAAGAACTTCAAAATTTAGTCATGCAAAGCTCAAGCAATTACTATATCTCTATTCAAGATACAGTCATTGCATTTATGATTTGTTTTCGAGAGAAGTCTAACTATCAGTCTGAAAACTATAAATTCTTTAGTAAAAAAGAAAATAAATTTTTATACGTAGATAGGATCGCAATCAAAGATACATATAGAAGAAAGGGCATAGCAAAAAATATGTATTCAATTATTCAAATGCATGCTGATGCTGAATCAATGCCCTTATGTTGCGAAGTAAATACAATTCCTTTAAATCAAATCTCTATAAAATTTCATGAAGATTTCGGCTTTTCTCAGGTTGGCAAAAATCATTTCATAGGTAATTCCGTTGCATATTTTCAAAAATAAATTGTATTTTATTAATACATATTTTTTTAGTATCATTTGTTAGATGGAAACCTCATTACTTTTTAAGACTCTCATAATACTTTCAGCTCAACTAGGCTTAGTCTTGGTTATGTGTTTTTATACTTTAAAACAAGCAAGACTGGCATATGAGAACAACACGACTTTGTTTGGGACATCTTTTAGAGGTTCTGTAAATATGAAGAATAAGCTTAACCTAATTCCGTATATTCAAATAAAAGAAACTTTTCCAAAACCAATGTATAAGACCATAGACAAGGATACGAATCTTCATGAACAAGCTAATAATCAAGATGAGGTAATCAAATTACTTAAAGATGGTTATCTTCATCAAGTTGAAGGAAGTAAGTTTATTGTTGGATTAATGTTTTTTTGGGGTTTTACTTTATTTGCTACAACAACATTTACATCTTTTTTAGAAACGAATATATGGGTAGGGATTACTCTTTTTACTCTATGTAGTTTAAGTTTTGGACCTCTATTGGCATGGATTATGTTAGAGATGGATGAAAACGATGGGTTTACTGCAATGAAAATAGTTCTTGTAGTTACTATTTTAACTGGCTTTATCGGCTATGGGGACTATATTTCTTTTGCAGACAGCACCTTATTTGCTATTTTACTATTTGTTTCTTTGATCGCCCTTTTATTATTTAATTTCGCCCGTTTTTTTATCGAGATTAGTAGAGCAACAACAAGGGCTGTAGCAATCTTTGGCTCTTTCTTATTTTCATTATATTTACTCTATGATTTTAATTATATAAAGAAACAATCTGGCTTATCTTCATCAAATGATTGGGAAACTGCTTTAGAAATGGCATTTATTCTCTATTTGGATATCATCAACTTGCTACTTGAAATATTAGATGCAATGAGTAATTAGTTTGAAGATCAATAACTATAATAATGTCAGTAATTCTTTATAAAAACTAATTTATATTTATAATCTCGGTATGAAAAATATTTTATTCCTTGTTTGCATAATTGCATCTTCCAATTTATTAGCAAGTTTGAAAGATGTCCTAGATAAAGATCTTAGTAATATTATGGAAAAAGTAGTAGAGTGGCGGCATGACATTCATCAGAATCCAGAATTAGGCAACAGAGAATTTAGAACTGCAAAAAAGGTTGCTGATCACTTAACTTCCCTAGGTATTAGTGTTGAAACTGGTATAGCCCATACAGGTGTTGTAGGCCTATTAACTGGTGACTTGCCGGGCCCAAGAGTTGCCATAAGAGCTGACATGGATGCTTTGCCTGTTATTGAAAAAACTGGTCTTCCATATGCATCAACAGTTAAAACAACTTATCTAGGAAATGAGGTAGGAGTTATGCACGCATGCGGTCATGACGCACATGTTGCAATTTTGATGGGCGTTGCTGAATTCTTTGCAAATAATAAAGATCAACTTAAAGGAAGCATCCTTTTTATTTTTCAACCAGCTGAAGAGGGGCCACCAGAAGGTGAAAACGGTGGCGCTAAAATGATGTTAGAAGAAGGTTTATTTGATAAATATGATCCAGAGGTTATCTTTGGTTTGCATGTTTCGAATGCACCACACGGTTATGTTGGTTTTGCCCCTGGTCCTGCAATGGCAGCGGCATCTGCATGGAGAGTAACAATTAAAGGAACACAATCACATGGTTCTAGACCTTGGGAAGGAATCGATCCCATAATGGCCTCAAGTCAGTTTATTAATCAGATAAATACTATTGTTAGCAGAAGGGTAAATATTGTTGGAAATCCTGCCGTTGTTTCAGTTGGAATGATTGAGGCTGGAACAAGAAATAATATTATCCCGGAAGAAGCCATGATGATGGGAACCATAAGAACCTTTGATCCAGAACTAAGAAAAGAAATTTATAATGAAATTAGACAGATTGCTAAAGGTGTTGAGACAGCAACTGGCGCTAACATAAAAGTTGAATTTGATGTTGGGGGATTTTATCCAGTCACATATAATAATATTGCTCTTGGTGAAAGAATGAAACAATCTCTTATAGAAGCAACCAATGGAAATTTTGCTGAAATTACGAGAAGAACAGGCGCAGAAGATTTTTCATATTTTTCTCAAGAAATACCAGGATTATATATTTTCTTAGGAGTTAATGATCCAGGGAGATTAGAACAGGCTGGAAATCATTCACCATATTTTACGGTCAATGATGACGCTCTTGACGAAGGTTTGAAGTCATTGGTCTATATGACAATAGATTACTAATTAAGGAGAAATTATGGGTATTCCTGCGAATATAAAAGATAAATTAACTATGCCAGTAATTGGAGCACCTTTGTTTTTAGTTTCAGGTCCGGACTTAGTAATTGCTCAGTGCAAGGCAGGCATCATAGGATCATTTCCAGCATTAAATGCAAGACCTCAACATGTTTTAGATGAATGGATTGTAAGAATTAAGACTGAACTTGCTGAATATCAAAAACAAAATCCAGATGCTAAAGTTGCTCCATTTGCAGTCAATCAAATATGTCATGGCTCAAATGATAGACTGATGCAGGATATGGAAACATGCGTAAAGCATGAAGTCCCAATTATTATTACATCATTAAGACCGCCATCTGAGGTTGTAGAAGCTGCTCATAGTTATGGCGGTTTAGTTTTTCATGATGTTATAAGTGTACGACATGCTCAAAAAGCTGTTGAACAAGGAGTAGATGGATTAATTCTTGTTTGTGCTGGAGCAGGTGGACATGCTGGAGCATTATCACCATTTGCTTTATTAAGGGAAGTTAAGCAATGGTTTGATGGGACTGTAATATTATCTGGATCAATTGGTGATGGACATTCTGTTGCTTCTGCTATTGCTTTGGGTGCAGATTTTGCTTATTTAGGAACAAGATTTATTGCAACGGAAGAGGCAAATGCTGAACCTGAGTATAAAAAAATGTTAGAAGAGAGTGCTGCAAAAGATATAGTTTACTCTTCTTTATTTACAGGAGTTTTAGGTAACTNTTT
>JGI26064J46334_1000089_pt1 | contig 17456 bp, 5 predicted proteins | sample MarorgKNORR_S2LV_FD_46334 | JGI IMG/M metagenome (IMG submission 46334) | reverse complement strand
AACACTGTTGAGGCATTTCAAGACTCGAAACTCGCAAAATACAACGTGAACATTGAATCAAGTAATGAATTTGAGCAAAGTACGAAGTCTGCACGTAAATTAGGTCGTAAAATTGCGAAAGACAAGTTTTTGACTGATGCAGGGTTCACGAAATCGATCAGACAGGCAAAAGCACGTATTACACTGAATGAGATTGGTGCTGTTAAGTCTGTAACTGTCACTGACAAGGGAAAAGGATATACACCTGGTGATAAGGTTATTGTTTACATTGTAGAGAGGGAAACCGAGTCTAGACAAGACGATTTCATTGGAGCAGGGATGAAAGAGGCAACAAAGCAATTTGATAAGACTTGGGATGACCCAGATATGCCAATGGTCGATATTCAGACCTCTATGACAGACGAAAACGGTAATGAAGTGCCTGTTTCGACCACTTCACTGTTTGATGATGGTAAAAGAGCGTATGCTGATGCAGTTCAGGAGTTTGATGGACCTGTTGAGTCCACATATACGACATCCTACCTCAAAGCACACGAAGTAAATGATAANGAGAAGATGAAGTTCTGTAAAGACGTGATACCAGTCAAGTGTCTAGACCCAAATATCGGTGGTGAATGGCACAATATCAGTAATTACATTAGTCCAAGTGAGATATTCAGAGAGTCGAAGAAGTGGAATCCTGCTCTTGAGAAGGAAGAAGAGCGACTTGCCGCCGTTACTGCTGAAAGTACAGATGCATCTGACACAATTAACCGAAGAATGAACAATGGTATGACAGGAATCCTCGGTGGAGACTGTCTTGAAGTAGCACAAAGCACACTTTACGGTGTCAGACGCTTCTTTGACATCCCTTGCCCCGAAGAAAAGATCGGTAAGGACGGTGTTTCACGTACTTTTGGGTTTCTTCCGTACAAATACTGTGGTTCTGATAGAGAATCTGCACAAGTTAAGGTGACTTTGGAGATTGAAGGTAATGTAATGAAGAAAGGAGAGGCAATAAACACTGATTTTATTAACTTTTTGAAGGAATTACCCAAACCAACTCTTACTGCTCCGCGTTTTGTGGGTGCTCCAGGCAAAGGAAAGTCGCATTCTTGTAAACGAGGGTCAAATGTAGAGGGTAAATGCTATGAAACTGGTAAAGGTCAATACACATTCGTCCCAGATTCGGGTGATGAGAACACTTTTGACTTCTATGGTACAGAATTAGAGCAGTTGGAGACGTGGTTAGGTGATGGAAACTTCAGTTCTTACGGTCAAGGCACCTCTACGCACACTGTTACTGATCCAAACACGGGTGCTTCAACTACATACACCCTTACATACAACACAATTCAACTCGCAAATTGCTCTGGAGGCAAGTTCCCAGAACCTTGTTGGCATAATTTTGTGGTAGATGGTGTGTTGGATACCTATAACTCTTGGAATAGTAGTGGAAATGGCAGTGATGACTGGGCAAGTAACCTTTGTAGCAATGCTCCATTCAGTAATTACTTCTTTAACTGTGCTGCATTAAGGAATGTGATCTATTCAACCATCGCTTTTGACCCAGGTGCCATCGCAGATAACGAGAATAACATCGAACTTGCTGCGATTGGAGGTAGATTGAACTATACAAACTATCTAACAGGTGCAACTATTCTTATGGATAGGGCACTAGATAGATTTGGGAACCCTTATTTCGAAGAATGTGATCTAGGAAGTTACTAATGGCACTAGGATTAAACAAACCAGTAGCAAATCATAATGGATTACCTTGTACAGGACACGGTATTCCAATTCCTGCTACCATTCACTCAACACAACAGTGTAAAACACCTCCTATTAGGTTAGGAATTGTGATGAAAAACAAAACTTGCCTGTGGCCACCAACTCCTTTGGTACCTTTGACTGCTCTGAACCCTGCTAGAGCAATGGTTCTTGTCAATGGACTGCCTATTATGATTATGGGTGACACTTTTACACCTCATATGTCACCGACAACGAATATTATTAACTATTTGTGTCCTTGTGGTAAAGCGACTTGTATTATTCCGACTCCAACAGTCTGTTCACTTCTGACTGCAGAGGATATTGCGGGTGGTCATCCTAGAACTCTTGATACTGGGTTCTATCAGTCTGTAAGNGCGTTTAAGATNCCCATCGGTAGATTGGGTGATAACTTAGGTAAAGGCAGTCTGCCGCCCGTCAGCATAGGGTATCCGTGTATGTCTAAGATCGCTTATGGATCACCCAATGTCCTAGCAGGATAATTGTGCTATAATTCTAGAGTAGTTTCAAAACACGTATGGCACGTTCAAAAACAGGTCTCTCTGGAGGCGTTTTTATTGAGTCAAATCCTAAAAAGACTCGTCAAGGAAATGGAAGGCACACAAAATACACAGCAACCTCTCGGAATGCTAAGACCAAGAGGTATAGGGGTCAGGGTAAGTGAGACCCGAAACCCGAGAATCGATGGAAATGTTGTTCGCTGCGAAATGGAACTTACCTAAAGCAGCGAAGAACTGTAATCTAACCGACAAGGAGATGAAGATTACATTCAATGAATATTGTGCTTTTCATCCTCCTACCTGGGAAATTGGTAGCGCCAAACAAATTGGGGTGCTCCACATTTCAAAGGATACTAAATAAAATGACCAGTGATAGGAACCACTATAAAAGTTCTTCACTTAAAAACGGAGAACAAAATGGTTAAGGTAGATCAAGCAGATTGGTTCATCCGATCGGGCAGATGTTTAGTAACTGATCCTAGAGCTGATAAATACTTAAAACAAGTATCAGATCGTGGCGTACAGGTTCAAAGCAGACAGGAATCTAAGCAGACAGTTTAGAGATTTTGGTATTGGGATGAAATCAAATCCCAATACTGAGGATTTTTCTGTGGTTAAGAACGAAAACGCAATCAAACAATCAATGAAGAACCTGTTGTTGACTCAGTTCGGTGAAAGACCGTTCCAACCCAACACAGGTTCTCGTGTTAGATCAATGTTGTTTGAGAACTTCGATATTTTTATGATTGAAGGTCTAAATGACGAAATTAGGAATACCCTAAAGCGTTTAGAACCAAGAGTGATAGTTAATGATGTTCGTTGTAACGTTGATAACGACAATGAACTACAAGTTGAGATTGATTACACAATCATCGGTGAACAACTAGTTCAAACTATTGACTTCCTCTTAGAGAAGGCGTAAAAATGGCAGCAATTCCCTCAAATTTAACCTCATTAGATTTTACAGAAATTAGAGAATCTATCAGATCGTATCTGCGAACGAGAGACGAGTTCACGGATTATGATTTCGATGGTAGTGCTGCGTCATATCTGTTGGACGTATTATCATATAACACATACTATGCTGCCTTCAACGCTAATATGGCGATGAATGAGGCGTTCCTTGAGAGTGCAACTGTTAGAGACAACGTTGTCAAGGTCGCAAAGCAACTAAACTATACCCCAAGATCAGTCAAAGCAAGTAAAGCGTGTGTTAGATTCAGTGTTCAAACCGCAGCACTTGGTGATGGCACCTCATATCCGACGCAAGTCACGCTCCAAGCAGGAGATGTTTTTGTATCTACTACTAATGGTGATCCATTCACGTTCACTCTCCCTAACGAGATCAGAGCAACTGTTAATCAATCTGATGGTGTTGCGACGTTTGATAAGGTTATCATCTATCAAGGAAACACTCTTGAGTTCTCTTACACAGTTGATGACGTTAACAAGAGAGAATACCTAGTTCCTGCAGAGAGTGTTGATACTTCTTTGCTGTTTGTGTCAATTTCTCCTAATGCACAGTCAACAGAAATTGATACTTACAACCTTGTACAGAATATTGTTGATGTAGACGGTACAACTCGTGGTTACTTCCTAGAAGAGACTGATGATCTACGTTATAACGTTATCTTTGGTGATGGCGTTATTTGTCGTAGGTTGATTTCTGGTGAAGTCATCCGTATGAAGTATGTTCGTACTGATGGTCCTGATGCAAACGGATGTAAGCGATTTAACTTCATTGGTAGAGTTCAGGACAGTGAAGGGCGTTTTATCAATAATGCAGGCATCTCTCTAGTGACCATAGACGGGTCTCAAGACGGTGAAGCGTTAGAGAATACCCTATCCATCAAATACAACGCTCCTAGGGCGTTTAACAGTCAGAACAGGGCGGTTACTGAGTCTGATTACGAATACATCACTAAAAAAGTGTATCCTCCTGCAAGATCAGTGACTGCATATGGTGGAGAGCGTCTTAATCCTCCTGTGTATGGAAAGGTGTACGTTGCTATCCGTACTAAGTCTGGTGCAGCACTAAACACCACCACTAAGAAGCGTATCAAGAATGATTTGCAGAAATATGCAATTGCTGCTATTGAACCAGTAATTATTGATCCTATTGCACTTTATATCAGACCTAAGACTTGGGCGTTCTTTGATGGCACTAAAACTGCACTATCAAACAACGAAGTTGCAACAACTATCCTTTCATCTGTAGATCAATATAATCAACAGAGTTCTGCATCCAGATTCAATGGTCGTATTGACATCTCTGCTTATCAGAGAATGATTGATGATTCAGATCCTGCTATTAGCGGTAACATCACTCATATGACACTTGGTATGAACATTGATGGATTTGAATTTGGTCAAACCTTCTCCAAGTGTGTTGACTTTGAAAATGAGATTGAGAATCCTAATGACCTCTCTGGAGGAGATAAAGGTGATGATGGTACTGGCGGTGGTGGTGGAGGTTGTTTACCCAAGTATTCCAGTGTAAAAACTGGCACATTCTATGCTACTGGATATACAGAGAACCTTCTTGCCATTCAAGGTACAGATTCTAACTCAATTTCAGCAACATCGTTCATTGATAATGATACTTCGGCACTTTTACCTGTAAATATCCGTGATGATGGTTATGGCAACCTCATTATGATTACAAAACAGGATGAGAAAGAAGTTACACTCAAATCTTCGGTGGGAACTGTAGATTACAAGAATGGAATTGTTTGTGTTGGTCCTGTAGATGTACATTCTACTCCTGACGGAACAAATCGTATTCCAGTCACGGTGATTCCAAAATCACCAAATATCAACATTGGTTCTGGTGTTGACCCATCAATCTTTAACCCGATTGTCACAACAGTTGATTACACAATTGATGGCAGTAATATTGGAGCATTTGATCCATATGACTTTACTGCGATTAACTTTGACGGAACTCCACTAAATATCATTGATTATCCAACAACAGTATTTGAACTTCCTGAGTTTAACTCCTGTTTCTAAGACCGTAATACGAAAAAATGGTTGCACACAACACAGCAATTAAGGTCTCTCAAAGACTGAGCAGTCAGATTCCTGCGTTTATCAAGGAGGATCACGATCAGTTCGTCAACTTGTTGACAGAATACTACAAGTCACAGGAGAAATCGGGTCGTCCTTACGACATTTTAAACAATATACTTTCATATGTTGACATTGGGTCGGGTGAATTCGATCCAAATTTCTTGTCATCTGAATCTGCTGTACTAGAAGCAGTTAATGCTACACAGAATAAAATTATTGCTGAGAATGTAAATTACTTCTTAGAGAAAGATGGTACTATAAAAATTGATAATGAAGTTCTATATTACGAGTCTGTAACACATTCTCCTGACATTGTTTTCACTCCAGGGGTCAATAAACAGGAATTTGACAGAAAAATCCAAGAATTTGAACCTATCAACACTCAGTTTGATAGTACAAAGATAGAATTTAATTTAAGGCAGTTAGGTAAACCAGTTTCACCTCAGTCTTCAAATCACCTTTTGGTGATCGTAAATAACGATTTTATGTTCCCTGACAGGGATTACTTCGTTGAAGGCGACAAGATACGCTTTGTAAACCCTCCAGCACCGACTACAGGGGTGTTGACAGGTGCAGTCAATACCATTCGTTACCTGATTGGTTACACAAGCGTTCCAGTCCGTTCTCTGGACACCATTACAGTTGCTGCTGATGCTACTGAGTTTGCACTAAAACTCAATACTCAATCATACAGTCCTCTTTCTACTGTGGCAGCGATCGTTGTTGTCAATAGATCAGAGAAGAGACCATTCGAAGAATTTACAATTTTTGAAGATAAAATCATCTTCAAGCAACCTGTCTCACAAAATGCTACAATTGACGTAAGATCTGTTGAACTGATTGCTCCTGAATTTGGTTCAGGTGCGTCAGCAGTCTCCCAAATCGTAGATGCATCAGTTAATGACATCCTTGTTAGAAATGGTGGTACTGGTTACAGAGTAAGTTTTGCTCCCAAGATCACTATTCAGTCAAATAAAGGTCCTGGTTCTGGTGCTACTGCAGAAGCACTTGTAAATGGTATCAAGAACACTCAACTTCTATTTGCTGGTCAAGGTTATTCATCTAACAATCCTCCTGTGGTAGTTGTGGATGCACCTGCTGATCCAGAAGGCAGCAGAGCAACCATTACAGCAATTGTATCTGATGAAATCGAAGGTGTTTCGGAACTGCGTGTTACTTCTTCAGGAAGTGGATATGACCGCATTCCTTCAATTAAGTTTGTTAATCCTGGTGGTGCTACTTGCACCAATCCTACAGTCGAAAACGGATCAATCGTCGTCGGATCAATCNCAGTTGTAGACAGGGGTTCAGGATATACAACTGCACCTTTGGTGTATATGGATCCTCCTACTGGNGATAATGCTATCAATGCAACTGCTCAGGCAGTTCTTGATGCTGACGGTAGAGTAGACAGAATTGATATTATTTCCTCAGGTCAAGGATATGAAGGTAACATCAGGGCAAAGATTATTGACCCTGTTGGTGCACAGATCCTTGATGTATCTTGTACTGGTGGTAGAGTTACTAATATTGAACTATTGACAGGTGGTAAGGGTTATACCGATGCTCCATCTGTGTATATCGTTGATAATAGAAAGGATTCTAACAATCAACCTATTGGTGGTACTGGTGCAACAGCAGTTGCTACCATCTTCAACGGTGAAATCACTGACATCAATATCACTGACTTTGGTACTGGATACTCTGATACAGAACCTCCTAAGGTCTTTATCGCTGCTCCTCCTGCTCCAGAAGCGTCTTGTGACGTTGGTTTTGGAGAGATTACAGGTTTTACTATCCATAGTTCTGGAGTAGGATACGAACCTTCAGCATTCATCAACGTAAAACGCGGAGTATCCGCCGTTACTTCCTTTGACCAAGCAGGTCATCAGATATACAGCAAAGAATCTAATCTACAACAGTCTTCTCACGCTATTGGAAGTACGATTAGTAATCTAGATAATCTTTTTGCTAAGGAATTATACAGAAGATTCGTAAATCAATATCTTCCAAATGCGGAAATTGACTATAATAAAGTTAATGCTCCGCAGATTATTAAGACTATTGGTGATTTTTACGCATCGAAAGGTACGAAAATCTCCACACAGTACCTCTTTAAGATACTTTACTCTGAAAATGTCGATGTTTCTTATCCTAAAGATGAGATTATCAAACCATCTGCTGCAACTTGGAACGTAGATACTGTTCTTAGAGCAGAACTTTTGGAAGGTAACATTGATAATCTACTCGATTCACAGTTGATTCAGTATGTTGATCCTGTTGATACTGGTGTAAAAGGTGCATCTGCACTGATTGAGAACGTTATTGCCATCGATACTGGTGTTGGTACTGTATATGAACTTGCAATTTCTGAGGAAACACTGCAGGGTTCTTTCACTATCCCATACAGAACACTCCTTGTTGAGGAACTTTCTACTACTGAGTCCATTATTACAGTTGACTCTACTATCGGTTGGCCAGAAAGAAACGGTACAATCCGTATCAATGACGAGGAAGTTGTACAGTATAAAGAGAAAACACTAAACCAGTTCATCGAATGTACTCGTTCTAAGAACGATGTGGTTGAAGATTGGGATGCTGGTACTATTGTTTACTCTGACATCTTCGTTTATGTAAACCGTGGCACTGAAACTGAGTGTAAACTACGTGTTCTTGGTATTGCTGATGCAGAATCCACTGTATTGTCTGACAATGGTTCATACTATCTTCCTGGTGACAAACTAAACGTTGCATCACTTGGTTCGACTTCTAATGACCAAAGAATCACTTCTTGGTTGTATAACGTTAAAAAACTAATCAATATTTCTCAAATTGTCCCTGGTGGTCTTAATAACCAGACTGCGACGGTTACTTGCTCCAATAACCACGGTCTACTGGTTGGTGACACTGTTACCATCTATGGTGCAAACCCAACTGTGTTCAACGGTACCTTCTTGGTAACATCCCGTATCAGTAACACACTGTTTGAATATAACATTCCTGCACCTGCTCCTAACTCTCCACAGGGTAATATCCTTCTTTCTGTTGACCTCAACAAAGGTAAGTCAACTGAAGAGGGTATTAGCGTTGCTATCAGAGACTTTACTACCAACGTACAGAATACATTCTTTAACGACAACTATTCATACATTGCATCTTCTGGTATTCCAAACTATCAGGTTGGTCCTTTCTTGGGATCTGCGCTACTTCCTGGAAACCAACGTAAGTTGATCCGTATCCCTAGAGTTATCAATACAATCTCTAGACGTACAGACACATCCTTCGGTCCTATTGGTGCTTGGGTAAACGGTGTATCTACTTGGTCTTATAAGTCACAGACTAAGATTAAGTTTGGTGGATTGACTGGTATAACTATTGATAACCCTGGTGTTGGATATGATGCTGCTAATCCTCCTGTTATTGAAATCAATGGTGGTGGCGGTAGTGGTGCCAGCGCAAGTGTTGTTGTTAACGGTGCATTAAGTGAAATCTCAGTTACTAGCGGGGGTACTGGTTACACTTCTAGTCCTCTTGTTTCTATCGTGGGTGGTGGTGGATTCGGTGCTACTGCTACCGCTGTTATTACCAATGGTGTAGTATCCAAGATCCTTGTTGAGACCCCAGGTCAAGGGTATATTTCACAACCTGATGTTTCCATCTCTGGTGGAGGTGGTACTGGATGTGCTGCTACCGCGCAGGTACGTGGACCTATTCAATCTGTAAGTATTAATAATGCAGGTTCGACTTATACTGGTTCTCCTACTATTAAGTTGAACTCTGGTGAAGGTGCTGTTGCTCAAGCAATCATCATTAACGGTAGAATCGTTTCTATCGCTATCATTGCTGCAGGTAGAGGATACACAACTGCTCCTGAGATTGTAATCAATGGAGACGGTTATGGTGCCATTGCAAGAGCAACTATCGGTACCGTTGGTGAAGATAGAGGTAAAGTTATTGGTGTTACTGTTGTAAACAGAGGTATTGGTTACACTACTGGTAATACTACTATCCGCTTGGAAGCGGTTGGTGAACTAGCATCATTTACTGCAACTGTATTTGAGTGGACTAGAAACCTTCAGGATGAACTTGGAGCAAACTTTGATACAGCACGTGGTTATGTGTTTGCAGGATATAATACACAATACGGTGGTGAATATGCACACCTTTCAGATCCTAAGCAACTAAGATACGTTCTTGGTGATAACGTATTCAAGAATCAGTCAACACAGCAACTACAAGAACTTTCGACTGGATACCAACACTCTCCTATTTTGGGTTGGGCTTTCGATGGTAACCCTATCTACGGACCTTATGGTTACATTGATGCCACTGACCAGTCATCTGGTGTTAGAAGAATTCGTTCATCTTATAGAATCAAACCTGTACTTCTGTATGATGTTGATACTAACCCTAACCCAATTCGCGCAGATGGTCCTCTTCTTAGCAATTATATTGCAGGATCATTCATTGATGACTATGAATATGTCTTCCAAGAGGGTGATCTAGACCAGTATAACGGTCGTTTCTGTAAGACTCCTCAGTTCCCTGAAGGTGTTTACGCTTATTTTGTATCAATTGACGCAACTGATGCTGGTAACCCTGTATTCCCATACATTTGTGGACCTCAGTTGTATTCATCACCTGATGAGTGGAACTTCTCTCAAGATGCTGTACAGACCAACATCCCTGCTGATGTGGTTAGATTCCGTGATCCTTACGAGGATGTGGATATTGATATTGATCGTACACCTAACCAAGCAACTGATACTCTTGTTACTGAACTTGGTGAGGATCTTATCTTCGAAATTGAAGATACTAATAGAGATGGTCTCATCAATAACCTTGAAGACACCACACCTATTCAGATCACTGAAGAACCCGTACTACAATTATTTGATTACTACCCTAAAGTTTCTACAAGATCAGTTGTTGATATTGATATTGAGACTACGACCAAGTTCGAAGACGCTAAAGTTGACGGATTTGTGGTTGAGAACCCAGGTATATCATATAAAGTCAATGATAAACTATACTTTGATAACGAGGGAACTGATGGTTTCGGAGCCTCCGCAAAAGTTGAAGCGGTTAAAGGTTTAGATATTGCAGGTTACACATCATATATCACAAATGATAGACCATATGGACGTATCACTACTGCAACTGAGCACGAACTGCGTGTAGATGATCAGATCATTGTTAACAGCACACCTATTCTTGATGACACTAATAAGACTTTCCGAGTGAAAGTGATCGATGGTGTTGAAAGAGTTACTGTTGATCAGGAAGGTCTTGGATATTCTGATGACATTCCTCCAACATATGAGATCATTACTGACTCAGGTCAAGATTTCAATATTGACATCAATAGAGATGAAGGTGGTGCTGTAAGAACTGTTAATATTATTAACTCTGGTTCAGGATACTCTGAAACTAATCCACCACAGATTCGTGTTTCTCATCCTCAGAGATTCAAGAAAGCAACTTATTTCTTAGCATTCCTTAAAGAAGCAGGATCTACTCTTACTATTAATGACATCAAAGTTGCTGATGATCGTACTTTCTATGTCTGTGGTAAGACAACAGTTGCAGGTGGAGATACAGCAGGTGTTCTTGCTAAGTTTAATAGCGATGGTAGATTGCTTTGGAAGCGTACTCTAATTCCTACCGTTCCTGCAACTGATGATAAGTCATTGGAGTGGAAGTCACTTTATATTGAGAACTCTAATCCTCATAACATCTACTGTGTTGGTGAGACTGTTCCAAATATTAGTAACCTAACTCACAACCCTGACATTGTTGTTGCTAAGTATCGGTCAGGTTTTGACAATGCTAACAACCCTGATGGTCTTATTCAGTGGCAGCGTGACATTGCAGGTATCTCTGGATCTACCAGAAGAGACTATGCTTCTAGCATCAGACTTGACCAAGACAGTCGTGTGATGATTGCTGGTTATACTGACTCAAACTCCACTGCACCTGACGATATGTGGGTTGCATTGATGGATATTGATGGATCTGTTATGGAGAAGCGTAAGATCGCTTCTGCCGCTGGAAGTGAGCATCTTCATCAGATTGAGTGGAGAACTAACGATACATTCCTCTTCTGTGGTATCTCTGACCCTGCAGGTGCTGCTAACATTGTTATTGGTGAGACATACTACGATACTGCTACTATTGAGGTACAGTGGTCTAAGCAAATCGAATCTGGTGCTTACCAGTTTGCTGATCCTACATTTGCTATTGATGAATATGGTTCAGTTTATGTAACTGCAACTGCTATCGATACAAATGCTAAGAACTACGGTGTTCTTTACGCTAAATTTGACAATCAAGACTATACACAAGTAGCAGTTGCTAAGATGTACGTTCCTACTGGAACTTACACTTCTATCAAGAATGCTGGTGTTACTTTTGATGTATTTGGTAATATTGACATCAGTGCAGTTGTTGAAAGAGATTTCAACGCTGTTCAATCAGTTAGTGCCAAGATTTCTTGGAATACAGGTGCTGTTCTCTCTGCTGCTGAAGTAACAGAGACAAGTGGTATTGGTTATCACGCCACTTGTGTTGCAAATGACAACTCTGGTGATACTTTGATTGCTGGTAATAAAGTTGAGGCAGATCAACTTGCTATCTTCAACTGGAACACTGCAGACAACATCTTTGATGAAACATACAATGACACTCTAAAAACTGGTACAAACAAGCAGTGGGCTGCCACAGGCAACGCTGTTATTGATAATACTAAGTTCTACAATGGTGCATCTTCACTGAAACTTGATGCTCCTAACTCAATGCTCCTTCAGTATGGTACAAGTGCTGATATTAGTGTTGAGTGGACAATGGAAGGTTGGTTTGCTCTTGGTAATACTCAATATGCTGCACAGGCATCTAAACCAGAATTCTTCGGTATTGTCTCTCAGTTAACTCAAGAAGTTAAAGTTGGTGTTGATGGTACTTCAGGTAGTGCTAATTTCGGTAAGATCTTCCTTGATCTTAATGGATCTACCTCATATTCTACTGGTACAACATTCTGGACTTCATTTAACTCTGAGGCGTGGGTTCACGTTGCTGTTTCTAAGCAACGCCCTGGAGTTGGTTCTTACATCTATCGTATCTACATTAATGGTGTAGAAGCACATTCAGTTAACAGTTCTACTGTTGACGTTAATATGATGCAGGCAACACTTGGTCCTATCTCAACTCCGAGTTCTACTAACAACTGGATTGGTTGGATTGACAACTTTGTTGTTACACCTTCTGCTAAGTACACAGATGCATTCACTGCTGGTCTTGTTACTGGAACAAACTCAGTTTCTAAAGCATTCGTTTATAAGATTGACAAAGATAAGACAAAACTTGGTTCATTCTCTCTGGATGATGTAGAGACAGGACATACCCTAAACGTCGCCGCCAGCAGCAGTTATACGTTTAATACCCAGTCGGTTGCTGTTAACCCTTGGATTATGGGTCCTGCTGGTATTCAGATCCTTGATTACTCAGATGTTGTATCAACCCACGTCCCTGGAGTTTATACAGTTACATCTACTGACCAGTCATACGCAACTAGAACTGCAACTATTCCTACACAGGGTGGTAAGAAATTGCTTCTTACTACTAAGGTTATTCCTAAGTTCTATATTAGAGATGCAAAATACGCTACTATTGACCTTGTTAAGACAATTGCATTCAATCAGAATGCTACCTTTACTAAAGGGTCAATTCTTCAACAGTATTCTGTGATTGGTGGTAACGATGTTGTATCTGCATACGGTACTGTCGTTGAGGTTGGAACAAGTTCTTGTAAGATCGGTAAGATTATTGGTTCGTTTGATACCTCTAAACTTCTAAAATCAACTGCTGGTGATGTGAACGAGATGGACAAAGAGTTCACCGTTCTTACCACAACTCCTGTTTGGGAGCAAAATCAGAACTATACAGTTGGTGATGTTGTTTATAGTAACGGTAAGATCTATACATCTGGTACAACTGCTACTGCAGGTGCTATTGCCCCTGTACATACATCAGGTACTGTCTCTGATGGTAATATCAACTGGGCATTCACATCGACTGCAGGTTCATTCCAAGTAGATTTGGCGAACAGTGTTCACGGATCTGGTACTCTTGCAGCATTTGCATCTTGGAAACCTTTCAATGCTTCTGACTATACTATTAGAATTCAACAGATCTATGCTGACTCCGACTTTATTAAAGGAGACACCATTGATGCTGATGCTGTTAACTTGACATTTGCTGTGGATGCAACTGGTAAGATTGCAACATTTGGTGGTCTTGTTGGTGTTAAACAATTCAATCTTCAGGCAAAACTCAATAAAGACGTTGTTCCTTCACAAGCACTAACAAATACTGACCTTGTTTACTGCTCTGCTACTAGCAGACACAACTATGAAATAAATGATATTATCTTTACTGAGAGATTTGCTACTAATGAATACAATGGTTCATTCTTTGTTGAAGAAGTATTCACTAGTAGAGACTTCACATTCCGTATAAGAAGCACTGCTGTTCAGGATCCTACCTTCTCAGGTACAGGTTCTTCTGTTTCTAACGTTAATATCTACGCTAAGCATCCTAAGTTCCTATTTGTTAGAGGACATCAGTATCTCTTTGACCTTGACGATCCTTCTAACCTTGGATACTTCCTATCATTCTCTAAAGATAACCAGTATAAACTGGAATATCCATTCATTAACATCATTAGAGAGGGTACACCTGGATTTACTGATGATGATTCACCAACTCCATTGGTTAAATTCATCATTAATGAAGATATTACTAACATCTCATACTACTTTGACCCATCTAGAACCACAGCAGACAACTCTCCTGTTGGTGAAGGATCATTTATTGACGTTATTCAGTCTCCTTACCAAGGTACATTCACCATTTCTAGTGTTTCTAGTGATGGATTGGAGTTTGACTTCCCACTTCTTGTCGAACCAGAGAAATCTAACGCTCCTGTAGGTAATAATGAGTTTGGAAATCCACGTTCTATCTACTCTACAACATCAATTAAGGCAATTGGACCTATTTCAACCATTAAATTGGTCAATCCAGGTGGATTCTATCAGAAATTACCTATCGTTACTGATATTGCATCTAACAGAGAGATTGAAAAGGTTCGTATTCTTAACGGTGGTACTGAATATGTGAATGGTGTCTATTATAATGTACCTATTGCAGGAGATGGTGATGGTGCAAGTTGTAATATCACTGTTACTGATGATGGAGACTTCACTGGTGTTATCACTAGCGTTGTTTTAACCTCTGCTGGTAAAGGATACACAACAGCATCTATCGATATTGACGCTATTCCTGGAATTCTTGGACCTCTACTTGCTGGTTCAGGTGGATCACTCGATGTTGTGATTCCTTCTGAAGGTTCAGGTGCTTCTGTGTTCCTACAAGGTAAGAGCATCGGACGTATCAAGAAACTTAAGAACAACGAATTTGGTTTCGGTTATTCTCACGACTATACTTTGAGACCTGAAATCACTTTCCCAGTGAACCTTCAGTTGTTTAATACCGCTATTCTTGCAGAAATCAAGATTACAGACCCTGGTTCTGGATATACCTCAACTCCTGCTGTTGTAATCGAAGGTGGTGGTGGAACAGGTGCTGCTGCTGAAGCGATCGTTAAGAACAATCGTCTTAGTGAAGTTATCATCAAAGATCCTGGTGCAGGATACAGTTCTGAACCTTCAGTCACACTTAAGTCAGAATTTAACTACGTTGTTAACATTGACCTAGGTTACCTACAGTTTAACTTCCCACACGGTATTACTACTGGTGCTGAAATCCAGTTGAGAGCAGAAGACCTTGGATCTACAGTTGGTATCCTTCCAAAACCAAGTTCTGCAGGTTTGGTTAGTTTGTCTTCTAGTCAGACTTACTATGCTATCGCAGGTGAAGCAAATAGTCTTGAATCTGACCAACTTAGAATTTCACTTACTAAACTTGACGCTGAATCTGGTTCTTATATCACATTCTTGACACAAGGTGAAGGTAGACAGATTCTCTTGACCGAAGTATTTGGTGGTCAAGCAACTGCTATCGTTGAAACTTCAAGATTCCTTGAGGGTGAACTTGTTTATCAAGGTACTTCACTTGAACTTGCATCTGCTACAGGTTATGTTTCTACTAACCAAGGTTGGCAGATTGGACCTAGAATCCTTAAACTTGAGAACTATGACGGTGTTTGGACCCCAGGTGAGCGTGTAACTGGTGAAGTTTCTCGTGCTTCTGGTTTGATTGATAACCTCTCAATCGCTCGTGGTACTCTTAATATTGACTCACTGACTAATACTCCAGGTCAGTTTATCGATGACGTTGGTAAACCATCTGAAATCGTTCAGAAAATCCAAGATAGTTACTTCTATCAGAACTTCTCCTACGTTATTAAGTCTGAAACACCTATCAACCAGTGGAGAAAACCTGTACTGGAAACAAACCACCCTGTTGGATTCAACCTATTCGGTGAACTAGCAATCACTGGTGGTAAGGATATTTCTGGAAGAAAGGTTGTATCTGATCTTGTTAAAGAAGTTAATATCAANGCATTTACTAATATTAACCAGATTACATCNTTTGCTAACGCACAACCGATCTACACTCAGTTTAACAACACTGAAGTGCTCTTCAGACAGAAGAGACTTACTAACTCTGAGGAAATTCTAACTTCTATCGTTAAGAAGATTGATAACATTTCTGAAGACTTTGATGGTATCAGAACTCAGTTCCCACTGAATGTTGAGGGTGGTTCCATTACTGCGACTGAAGATCAGATGTTTGTTCTCCTTAATGGTGTTGCACAGGCACCTGGAGATTCATTCTCTACATCAGGTCCTTCTATTGTATTCTCTGAACCTCCAAAGGCACCTTCTAGAATTAAGTTTAGAAATATTACCTTCACTCAACTTTTAATTACTCGTGTTCAGTTCTCTGAACTTGGTGGTATCTTCCCCTTAGTTGGTAACAGAGTCAGAGGTATTATCTCTGAAGCAACTGGTATTGTTGTGGATTCTGGTACTGACTACATTGACCTTCTTAATATTGAGAACGGACCAAACGGCGGATTCCAAGAGGGTGAATTTGTTCTTAATAGTGCTACTGGATTCAACTCTAGAATCGGTGTTGCAGGAGACGGAACTGGTGGTATCTTCCCAGTTTCATCTAAGACAATCTTNGAACAGGGTGAGAGGATTACTAACCTTGATGGTAAGTTTGCAATTATTGAAGAGAACAACCTTGATGATGGTAANATCAATACTTCTTTGGTTGTTTCTAGAACATCTGGTACTGCTAAGTTTGAAACTGGTGAATTTGAGATCAAGTTCAATGACATAATCTACTCTGCAAGATCTAACATTGCAGCAACTGTTTCTGCTATCTCNCCTTATCAGGATGAGGTATCTCAGCAGATTATTGATACTGTTGACCTTTCACCTTCATCTAGTTTCTTTGCTCTTGTCTTCCAGAGAGTTCCTTCAATTACCTTCCCGAACGTTATTCTTGATGACATCGGTGAAACTGTTATTAACCCAACTGAAATATACGATCCTGAGACAACTAACAACCAAGACTTCCTAGATTTTGAAGCAGTTAGAAACCAAGAGATTCGTTATGACAGTCTAACTGGTAATGACTTTGCACCTGGCACTAACATCAGACTCAAGAAGATCTACTTCGGTAACTCTTCTATTAGATCAGTACACGATACTCGTGCTAATAACGCTGCTGAAGCGATTGTGAAGAATAATCGTTTCATCGCTGAAGAAGCGGTGGGCAGAATGTTGGCTTTCTACCCCTCCTTTACCGTTCCTACAGGCAATGTTAACTGTGAGGATGACATCATTGATATGCTCAACCTAATTGCTTGGCAACTTGAGCACGATGGTAACTCTGAAGTCTGGGATGCTGCAAACTTCTATGTTCAGAATAATAGTGTATATCACGTTGATGGACAGGAAGCACAGACTGTATATGCAATGAATCAAGCGAGAGACCTCGCTAACCAGTGTATTAATATGGTTAACATCACCACAGAGCACACAACGTTGTCTCAGTGGAAAGATCTTACCATCACTCCAGAAT
>JGI26064J46334_1000086_pt1 | contig 17507 bp, 17 predicted proteins | sample MarorgKNORR_S2LV_FD_46334 | JGI IMG/M metagenome (IMG submission 46334) | reverse complement strand
CTTTTTATAATTTTTACTATCTAGTTCTTCTGAATTCACAAATTTAATTTTTACTTTTGTATCGTTATGAATCCCTGCATGNTCTAATGCTTCTATTAAAGAAAAATAAGCATCTTTTAAATCTACATATTTACCAACAAACGAAACTTTAACTTCATTTGAAGGTTCTAGTTTCCTTTTTACTACCTTTTTCCATTCTCTTAAATTAGGCGGATTTTTTTCGAGTTGGAGTTTTGTTGTAAGAATATTATCTAAACCTTCTTTAGCTAAGAAAACTGGAGCTTGATAGATTGTTTCTAGGTTTGGTAATGAGATTACTGTGCCTTTAGGCATAGAGCAGAATAGACCAATCTTGTCTTTACTCTCATTAGTAAGCTCAAATTCTGATCTACAAATTAAAATATCTGGCTGCACACCTAAGCTTCTAAATTCTTTTACAGAGTGTTGTGTCGGTTTTGTTTTAAGTTCTCCCGCATTGGATAGGTACGGAACTAGAGTTAAATGCAAGTAAGCGGTTTGGAAACTTTTTAATTCTAGTCCCAACTGACGAATTGCTTCAATGAAAGACTGGCTTTCAATATCTCCAACAGTGCCTCCAATTTCAACAATTGCTATATCACAATTATTTGATGCCTCAATAATTCTTCTTTTTATTTCATCAGTGATATGAGGAATAATCTGAACTGTTTTTCCGAGATACTCTCCCTTTCTTTCTTTTCTTAGTACTGAGTAATAAATTTTTCCTGCGGTAAAATTATTTTTTTTGGTGCAAGTGTTGTTTATGAAACGCTCATAATGCCCAAGATCTAGATCTGTTTCAGTGCCATCTTCTAGAACAAATACTTCACCATGCTGAAATGGGCTCATAGTCCCTGGATCAACGTTAAAATAAGGATCAAGTTTTATTACAGATACCTTATAACCTTTGGACTCTAGAATTGATCCTATGGAAGCTGAGGCGATTCCTTTCCCTAGAGATGAAACAACACCTCCCGTTACGAAAATAAACCGCGTATCTTTAAGCAAAACAAAATCCTTAAGCTATTCTAAATAATTTTTTGAGACTCTACCTGAGATATTAGCTAATAAGTTATAAGTAATTGTATTAAATTCCTCTGAAAGTTCACTAAGGTCTGAATCAAAGTCCCAAATTTTAACACAATCGCCAGTCTTGATAGTATTGTCTTGTTCAAGGTTAATCATAACTAAATCCATATTAGCTTTTCCTGCTGTTTTAAATTTTTTTCCATTAATCTTAACTGTTATTGGATTAGTAAAATATGGCAATCCATCACCATATCCAACTGGGATAGAGCCGATATAACAATCTTTTTCTGCAATCCATAAACCGTCATAACCTATCTTAGTGCCAGCTTTAACCGGTCTTATTGAAATAATCTGTGAGCTTAGTGAAGAAACGTTTTTTGTTCCGAATTCATTGTACTTACCACCATAGATAGCAATACCTGGCCTAACAATGTCATGGTGTGCTTCTGAAAAATTAAATATACCGCCAGAATTGACTAAACTTTTTTTGAATTGCAGAGATTTTGTTGTTTGAGAGAACACCTCTATCTGCTCTTTTGTTTGCTTATCATCCTTTATGCTTGATGCTGCAAGGTGAGACATCAAGATAATATCTTTTATCTCTAATTCTTTAACAATATTTAGTGCTTTATGGAATTCTTCTTGATCAAATCCAAGCCTATTCATCCCGGTATTAATTTTCAACCATATTCTTGAATCTTTTAAATTGAAGTTCGTAATGTTTTTCAACTGCCAGCTGGAATGCACTACAAAATCAAATTTATATTTTTCAATTAACTTATAGTCATTTTGTTCATGAACGCCTTGCAAAAGTAAAATTGGCTTATCGGTATATTTGCGGAGATCTAATGCTTCATCCAATGTGATTACTGAAAAGGATTCAACTTTATTTTCTATGGTTTTAGCTACTTCTGAAGCACTCAAACCATAACTGTTAGCTTTTACAACTGCTTGAATGTCAGCATTTGTATATTCTTTTATTACATCTATATTGTGATTGAGATTTGAAAGTTTAATCTTCAGTTCTGTCTTGCGCATAACTATTCATTATTTCAGGAGCAAGATTATCGAACCTTGTTAATTCATCTCTAAATGACAANAGAACCCTTTTTGTTGGTCCGTTCCTATGTTTAACTAANTTTAGTTCAGCTACAGCTTTCCATTCTTCATTTTTGTTATAGACCCAGTCTCTATAAAGCATAAAAATTAAGTCAGCGTCTTGCTCAATTGCACCAGAATCACGCAAGTCAGACATTTGAGGTCGTTTATTAGGTCTTTGCTCAACTCCCCTATTTAGCTGCGATAACACAATAACAGGAGCTTTAACTTCTTTTGCTAAACCTTTAAGGGCTCGAGAGATATCGGATAATTCATTTACTCTATTCTCTGTCCTGCCTGGCATTTGCATAAGCTGTATATAGTCAATGACTACAAGACTTAAACCTCCTTTGTCTCTAAATTGTTTGGCTAGTCTTCTAGATTTTGCTCTTATTTCAACAGGCGAAATATTGGGAGTATCATCAATATAAATATCTAATTCTTTAAGTTTAGCCGACTGCTGAGCTATCTTCTCCCATTGCCTATCAGTTAAGTTTGCTGACTTAACATTTGATTGGGATATTCCTGCCATGGATGCCATCATTCTTGCTGTAAGTGATTGAGAAGACATCTCCAAACTAAAAACTGCTACACAACCATCCTCATTTTTTGCAATATTCTCTGCAATATTCATTGCTAATGAAGTTTTCCCCATACTTGGCCTACCTGCAATAACTATTAAATCTTCATCCTGAAGTCCTTGTGTGATTCCATCAACTGCCTTAAAGCCAGAAGATAAGCCAATTAGTTCACCTTGTTTTTTTGCAAGTTCATCAAGCCTATCTAAAGTTTGCCCAACGTACTCATCAATCTTTTTCAAAGAGTCTGTTTTTGATCTGTTTTCAGAGAGTTCAAAGATCTTAGTTTCAGCATCATTCAAGAGATCATCGCTTGTCTTTCCTTTTGGGTCTTTGGCTGTATTTAATAATTCATTTAAGACTTTTCTAAGATTCCTATCAACAGATTGTTCTTTAACAGAATTGGCATAACTATCTGCATTAAATGCCGTTATTGGAATAGTTTGTAATTCCTTAAGATAATCAACACCACCAACTCTTTTGAGAGAATTTTTTCTATCTAAGAGCTTTGAGACAGTTATATGATCGGTAGCTTTGCCCTGGTCTGCTAATTCTTTAATGCATTCATAGATTTCTTTATGGACATCAGATTCAAAATCACCTGAGGTAATTAATGCATCTACTTCCGGATACTTCTCGACTGATAGTAGCAGCGAGCCTAAAACTGCTTGCTCTAATTCTGTGTTACTTGGCATTACGTTGGTTTTACTTCTATAGATATAGATTTAACTATTTCTGGATGAAGTTCAACGTTTATTGTAAATTCTCCGACCTCTTTTATAGGTCCGGACAACAAAATTATAGATGACTTAGTAATAAAATCGTGACCTTCTGCATGCATAGCGTCTAAAATCTCATTTACACCAACTGACCCAAAAAGCGTTCCACTTTCCTGAGCATTAGCAGATATAGTTAACTTAAGATCATTAAGATGAATTGCATTTGCTTCTGCAAGAGATAGTTCATCTTGAGCTTTTTTTAGATATTCTTCTTTCTTTTCTTCAAAATCTTTTATGTATTTATCAGTTGCAGGTAATGCTTTGTGATAAGGCAATAGAAAGTTACGTGCAAAGCCAGATTTAACATCGACAATATCACCAATATTTCCAAGATTTTTTATCTTGGTTACTAAAACTACTTTCATTTGTTTTCTTCGATTTTATGTTTGTCAGTGAATGGAAGTAGACCAAGCAACCTTGCTTTCTTTACTGCTTTTGTTAGCTTGCGCTGTTCTTTTGCGTTAAGTCTTGTATATCTTGAAGAGAGAATTTTTCCATTTTCAGATATAAAGCCTCTTAGAGTATCAGGATCTCTATAATCAATATTTACTTTTTTTTCTTCTGTCATTATGAGGCTAATTTTACAGTTAAATGTCTAAATACATTTTGGTCATATCTAAATTTTTCTTCGAGTAAATCTAGTGTTTCAGGCTCTACATTCACATCTAGATGAACATAGTTAGCATAATTCATGTTATTGATTGGGTAAGCAAGCTGTCTTTTCCCCAACAATTTTGTGTCAACTAAGTCACCTTTATTGTCAGAAATAAGTTTTTTTAGACCATCAATGAAATCATCAACTTCATCCATTGTATTGGGGTTTAAAAGAAGCATTAATTCGTATTTTTGCATCACAATTCAGTTCTTATCCATTCAAGCACTCGGGCTATAATACCCTTGCTTTGATTAAAGGTAAACTCTTTATCTTGTTCTAAAGCATAAAATTTAATCAGCCCCAACAGAGCACTAAATTCAGGTTTTAAAAGTTTTGCTGATTTTTCAGGCAAATTATTTTCTGGCATTCCTATTTTAAATAAATTTTTAGTAACTCTTTCCCCTAAATCAACCATTCCTTCGAGGTTTGCTGAACCTCCTGTTAGAACAAATCCTCCGGCAATATGATTTATTAGTCCATTTTCCTCTAAGGAACTTACGCAATGTCTTAATATCTTCGAAAATGAATGCTCTATTTGGCCAGCAAGTACTTTTCTTGAAATGGATTGATTGCTACCAGAAACCTTTATCTTGAGCATATCTTCAGTTGCAATATCTGAAAAAGCACACCCATATTTCTTTTTAATTTGCTCTGCATCACTTGAAGAAATATCTAATGACAACGCGATTGATTCTGTGACGTAATCCCCTGCATATGGTAGAACTTTGGAGAATAAGATTGAACCATTTTTATAAACTGAAATATCAGTTGTTCCAGCACCTATGTCAATTAAACATACACCTAATTTTTTTTGCTCTTCACTCAGAACTACTTCTGCAACCCCTAATTGATTAAAGTAAAAGCTAGTAACTGATAATGATTTTGAAGCTAGTCTGATACATTTTAAAATATTTTCTTTTGCATTCTTTGAAAAATGAATTAAATGCGATTTAGCCTCCAGCTTTATACCATTCATACCCAGCGGATTTTTAATGCCGTTTTGACCGTCAACTAAATATTCACAAGGTACAGCATATAAAAGAGTTTTGTCATTTGGTACTTTCATTGTTTTTGACATATTTAAAGCTTTTTCTATATCTCTAAAAGTTACCTCCCGATCTGTTATCTTCACCTGTCCTATTGAGTTCGTGCTAGATATTTCTTCACCCGACAGCCCAATATGTAATTCTTTTATTTTTTCGTTTGACTGACTTTCAATTTGGTTAATACAATCAAGTATTGCTTTTGCAGTAGAAGAAATATTTATTATTGAACCTCTTTTTATTCCTGAAGTCTCAACACTTGAGAAAGCTACAACTTCTGGAGTTGTGGTCTCATTTTTAATTAAAATAGCAGATATTTTTGATGTTCCCAGATCTAATAAGCAAATCATTTAACTATTTTTTAATACGTATCCTTGATGGTATCTTAAATCTAGAATAATTGGCTTTGAATCATTTTGTTCTAAATTTTTTGTAATCTTATTCAATTTTTCTAGACGATTATCTAAGTCTGTCTTACCAATGTAGGCATTAACTTTCTTAGTTTGTACTTCCCATCCTGATAACTCAGAATAATTAAGAGCAATAAGATCTGTAAGATATTTTTTAATAGTATTGGCCTGAGATATAGTTTTATTCGATATATCATTTTCTTTTATTGATAATTTTGGAATCTGAAGGGATGAGGGCATAAAAAATAGATCAAATTTATGATCAAAATAAAAATTCTTATTACTTCTAAATATTGGGTCTTTCAATACTAGGTTGTATGACAAGTCTTTCCTAGAATCTGTCTTAGAGAAAGCTTTAACCCAGTCTTTTGTTTTTACATAGGCACCTAAATTTCTTCCCTTATAAAGATTTATTTTTATGTCACTTACACATTCCATGCAATTCACACTCATTGAAATATTTGCAGAAATAATTTTTTTATCGTTTTTTAAAAAACCAAACATGTAGATAAAGCATGTAGATAAAAAAATGGTTAAAAGTATTTTATATTGAGTCTTCAATGATTCTTGTAATTAGTTCCTGATAATTTATGCCTGAAATTTTTGCTGCTAGTGGGAAAAGACTGTTTTCTGTAAATCCAGGGACAGTATTTATTTCAAGAACTCCAAAATCTTTTCCATTGAAGACAAAATCTACTCTTCCCCAAGTCTGACAACCATGTTGATAAAAAGCTTTTAATGCTATTTTTTGGAGTTCTTTCTTGATCTCTTTATCAACAACTTCAACTTTTTTTGTATTTTTACTTACATATTTAGCCTGATAGTCATAAAAGCCTTTATTATCATTTGCGATTATTTCTAATGGTTCAAGAGCCTCACCTTTTAAAATTCCAACTGTATATTCTGCCGTGTTGTATGCTTCCTCGATTATCACATCTTCTGAAAATTTTCTTGCTTCTTTTATTGCTTGATCTAATTGTTTAAAGCCTGTTACCTTAGATACTCCAAAGCTAGATCCATTGCTATTAGGTTTAACAAAAAAATTCTCTCTTGATAAAAAGAACTCATTTTTTAAATCTGGTTTCTTATTTTTACGTATTATTTTATAAGGAGGTGTGGGTATTTTATTTTTTTTCATTAAAGCTTTTGAAGAAATCTTATCCCAACAAAGTTTCGCAGAATCTTCACCTGAACCAGTGAACTTTATACCATTATCTGCTAAAAGTTTTTGAGTCTCTCCATCTTCTCCTCCCAAACCATGAACAGCAATAAATACAACTGTATCTTCTTTTATTAATTCTATTTTTAGATCTTTAATATTCAGAAGAGATGCGCAAAACTTTGATTGATCAATATTTTTTAATATACCTTCTGCACTTTGTGCGGAAATTTCATTTTCAACAGAGTCTCCTCCGAAAATAATTACAACATCTCTCATTTATATATAGCCAGTACTGAATTCGATATATCTACAATGTTTCCTGCACCCTGTGTAATTAGAATTTCTTCATCTCCCATCACAGAATCTAAATGCTTGCATATTTCTTTTAAATTTTTAGCAAAAAAAGCATTTCTTCCTTTATCTACTAAAGCATTCACAAATGCGTAAGCAGTAATGTTTTCTGGGTTTTGCTCGCCTGCTGAATAGATATCTAAAACAACTAAATTATCAACCTCGGATAAGCATTCTATAAATTCATCAAATAAAAAAATTGACCTGGAATACCTATGAGGTTGAAAAATCATTGAAATCTTCTTCTTTGGATTCGTGGCTTTTACAGCATCTATGGTGGCTTTTATCTCTGTTGGGTGGTGCCCATAATCATCGATGAGTTTAACTCTATTTTTATTTATAATGATTTCTCCTTTATGCTCCATTCTTCTTGAAACACCACTAAAATTCATGAAGGATTCTTTGATAATTTTTATATTAATTCCTGCTTTTTGAGAAACGATGAATGCTGCTGTAGCATTTAGAGCATTATGACGGCCAGCTAATGCCAATTTAAAGCTAGTTTCTTTCCCAGTAGAATTCTTAACAATTACAAATTCTTGAAATACATCATTCTGTTTAAGTTCTTTAATGAAGTAATCAGCCTTTTTATCGAACCCATAGGAAATTTTTGGTCTTGAGAGTTTCTCATATACTGATTTTGATCTCTCACCATCAATACACATGATTGCATTACCATAGAAAGGAAGGTTTTCTAAAAATTGCAGAAAAGTAGAATCAAGTTTTTCTAAATCATTCGAATAGAAATCTAGATGATCATTATCTATATTTGTAACAATACTTATTTCTGGATTAAGGTGTAAAAATGAAGCATCGCTCTCATCAGCTTCTACAATTAAATATTCACTTGACCCTAAAATGCTCTTATTTTCTTGTCCTAATATTTTCCCCCCAATTATAAATGTTGGGTCTAATTTTGCTCTAATAAAAATATCAGCAATTAAGCTAGTTGTTGTAGTTTTGCCATGCGAACCAGCAACAGCAATACTTTGAAACCCTCTCATTAAACTTGATAGCATTTCTGCTCTGGGGATAAGTGTTGTATTTAAAGACTTTGCAGCCTTCATCTCAGGATTTGATTCACTAACTGCAGAAGAATATACAACCACATCAGCATCTCTAACATTCTTTTCATTATGACCAATAAAAATCTTTGCCCCGAGATTCTGTAGCCTACTTGTATTTTTATTTTTTACTAGATCGCTTCCACTTACATTAAATCCCTGATTTATAAGCATTTCTGCAATACCAACCATGCCAACGCCGCCTATACCTATAAAGTGGATTTTCTTAATGTTGCTTAATTTCATTTGCTATTTTTCTTGCAGATTCCAAGTGTATACTTTTCCTCATTTTTTTACTTAAATCTTGATGATTAAGACCATCAAATTCTCTTATAATTTTTAGAAAATTATCTTCATCGAATTCTTTTTCATTTAGAATTATTCCACCACCATCTTGGCATGCTATTTCTGCATTTTTTAACTGATGGTTATCTATAGAATCCGGTAAAGGAATAAATATTGCTGGCAAACCTAAGCTTTGAACTTCTGCAACAGTTGATGCCCCTGCTCTGCAAATAATAAACTTAGCTTTTGACATCACTTCCGGCATATTTTTAATAAATTCTAGATATTTAATATTTTTATTTGAAATGAAATTGTTATTGTTGCCAGTCTGAAAGATGACCTTTGTTTTTAAAGATAATTTTTCAAAAATACTTGGTAGGTTTTTATTGAAAAAGGAGGCTCCCTGACTGCCACCCAAGACAAGAATATGTTCCTTTTCTATTAAACCTGAATCAAAATTATTAAAATCTGGTCGAACTGGTTGGCCATGGTTAAATTCTTTCTTTATATTTAATTTAAAGGTTGAAAAAACCTTCTTTGCAAAAGGCAAACTTAATTTATTAGCCGATCCTAATATAGAGTTTTGTTCATGTATGTAAATTGGCTTGAAGAGTAGGATTGATGAAATCAATCCTACTACTGAGACATAGTTACCCATTAATAAGATACTTGATGGCTTAAATTTTATGAGCAAAAATATTGTCGAAAAAATACCTAAGATTGAATTTATTGGCCATGATAATTTTTCTAATAAGCTTTTACCTCTGAAACCAGATACATTTAAATGCTTAACTTCAAAGCCTGAATCTCGATAAATTTTTTTTTCTAATTCTCTGTTAGAAGCAATGAAAATCACATTTTCTTTACCAAATTCCTTAGCAATAGAAAGTGCTGGGTAAATATGGCCACCTGTTCCAGCTGCAAAAATAGCAATTTTCATATTATTTTATTTTATTCCTAAACTCCCAGCTTGCTCTCAAAGTAATAGCTAGAGCAATGAAATTCATAATAACACTACTTCTTCCATAGCTAATGAAAGGAAGGGTTAAGCCTTTTGTAGGTATGACGCCTAAATTTACAAAAATATTTAAAGCTGTTTGAATAAAAAATAATAATGCAAATGAAGTTATTAATAAGCTATTAAAAAAATAATTCTGTTTATTTGAAGTTTCAGCAAGCTTAAAAAGCCTCCAAAGAATCACAAAATAGCATGCCATAAGAACAGAAAACCCAACCAATCCTGTTTCTTCTAGAAAAATTGAAAAAATAAAATCAGTATGTGCTTCTGGCAGAAAAAAATATTTTTGTGTACTCTCCCCTATGCCTAAGCCTGTTAAACCACCCTGGACTGAAGCAATTAGGGCATTAATTAATTGATAATCCGAGCCTGTCATGTCATCCCATGGGTTTGCATATGATAAAACCCTATCTAATCTCTCTGGATTAAAATAAATAGCAATTGATAAGAATGTGATAAAAATTACAGTCAAAATAGACAGCTGTGATATTTTTGCGCCACCAATAAATAATATGCAAATTGCTATGGAAAAAAGTATTGCAGTATTTCCATAGTCAGGCTCCAAAAATAATAACAATCCTATAATAGTTGTAACAGCAATTGGTTTGATAAATCCTTTCCAACTTGATTCAAGCTGCTCTCTTCTTCTTAAGCAGTAACTGCAAAGATATAAAGGCAGAAATACTTTCACTATTTCAGAAGGTTGAATATTTATTGGTCCAATAGATAACCATCTTGTGGCTCCATTTCTCTCAATGCCTATACCTGGAACTAAGACTAAAGCAAGTAATATTGAACTTAGCAATAATAGAATTAAGCCATTCTGCCTATAAAAGGAAATTGGTATAAACAGGAATACTGCACATGCTATTAGAGATATAGATAAAGCAACTATTTGCCTTTGTAAGAAAAAAAAAGGATTTCCATAATCAGCGTATGCAATAACATTTGATGATGAATAAATAAAAACAAGACTTATGCTCGTTATGATTAAAATTGGCAGCAATAAAGTGATATCCAATAAGTTTTCTTTTTTCCTANTCAAGATATGCAGCCCTCAACTTATTAAAATGCTCTCCTCGTTCGATATAATTAGCATAATCATTTCCGCTTGGATTTCCTGGACTGAATAAAAGATTATGAAAATCTTCTTCACTTCTTAAAATCTCAAATATTTCATGCAACTCATTACAAATTGTAATGTTTGGGTGTGAAATAAGTTTAGAAAGCTCTTTTTTGTGGTGGCCAAAAATAAATATTCTTTTTGGTCCTGTAATTTCAAGCTTCTTATATTTTTCTTTTTTTGGATCTCCACAAATTATTAAATTTCCCATAAATTTGAGTTTGCTTAGAGCATATAAAAGTGAAGCAGAATTAGTAGATTTAGAATCATTGAAAACGCCTTTAGAGATATTTTCAAGCCTAAATGGTAAGTCAGTAAATGTTATATCTTCCGACAAATTGACTGATTCTACTTTGGATACAAAATTGATAGCTATTTCTTTATAGGAATCATTTTGACAAAAGACAGTTTGACCCAGTTCTGAACAAATCTTTAGTTTGGCATTTTTATAGTTTTCAAAATTTCTATGGAAATCAATATGATCGTTTTGAATATTAGTAATAAATGAAAAATCAAAATTGTTATCTTTCATTTTTTCAAGCTGGAAACTAGATACTTCTATGACGCTATATTTATTTTCATGATTTATATTGTCAAGCAAAGGGTTGCCTATATTTCCTAAAGCAATGGAACTGCTTAAATGGTTTAGAGCTTGGTTTAGATAATGGACGAGTGTACTCTTGCCGTTTGTTCCGGTAACTCCAATCTTTATAGATTTATTTTCTTTAAAAAATATATCTACATCAGTTTCATAATCTAACTCNGAAATGATTTTAGGAGAGAGATACTTTCTTATATCAATACCTGGAGAGATATACAGTTTTTTATATTCAAAAATTTTTTTGTTTTTGATGTCGTTTAAAGTATTTTTTTTGTCAGAAAGTTTTGATGCATCTTCATCAAATATATCAAACTTGATAGATTTTTTTGTAAGATATCGTTCAAAAGATTTTCCAGTAGAACCATAGCCGACAATAAGTGATTTCATTATCTTATTTTAAGCAACGACAAACCAACTAAAACAAAAATAAAAGTTAGTATCCAAAATCTCACTATAATTTTTGGCTCCTTCCAACCAATAAGTTCAAAATGATGATGTATTGGAGCCATCCTAAAAATTCTTTTTTTCCTAAGCTTAAAAGAAGAGACTTGCAAAATTACACTCATTGCTTCCATTATGAAAACCATAGACATAACAGCAAAAACAATTTCATGCCTCACAACTATTGCTATAAGAGCAATGAAAGCCCCCATTGAAAGTGATCCAACATCTCCCATGAAAATTTGTGCAGGATAGGCATTAAACCATAAGAACCCTATACCTGCTCCTATCAATGCACCACATATAACTAAAAGTTCTCCTGTTCCATCAATGTAAGGTATATATAGGTATTCAGAAACTATTGTATTTCCTGCTGCCCATGCAATGAGACCTAAAGCTGCTGTAATTAATATTACTGGTAAGATTGCTAGACCATCTAAGCCGTCTGTTAAATTCACAGCATTTGAACTACCGACAATAATAAAGACCGATATAGGAATGAATAATAATCCAAGTGATAGTGAGACCTCTTTAAAAAAAGGAACAATATAAGCTAGCTCGAAGCTTTGAAAAATATAGAAATATAGTGCTATAGAAATTATTGATGCAAATAAAATTTGGTATGAAATCTTAGTCCATGATGATAAACCTTTTGAATTTTTTTCCTTAACTTTTTTATAATCATCTAAAAAACCAAGAAAGGCGAAAAGAAATAAACAAAGTAATGCTATTAATAAAAACCTATTGGAAAAGTCCCCCCAGAGTAAACTTGAAAAAATTACACTTCCAATTATTAGTAAACCACCCATAGTTGGTGTTCCATCCTTAATCTTATGAGATTCAGGCCCTCTATCTCCAATAGCTTGCTGAAATTGGATTGATCTTATCTTGCTTATGAAGAACTCACCCATGAAAAGAACAAGAAGCAATCCAGTTAAAGTTGATAAAAATGTTCGTGTAGTTAAATAAGAGAATAAATTAAGGAAAGGAGATTTCTCTGAAAGTAGATTTAGTAATAATTCAATCATCTAATAAAATTTTTAGGTATCTCTCCATTTTACTAGACCTAGAGCCTTTAAAATAGATTTTCTTGCCTGCCTTTAGCTGTTTAGATAAATATTCAATAGGAAAATCTTTCTCATTCTGAAAAAATTCTACTCTATTACTTTCAAATTTATCTATTAATCCATTATAGATAGCTCCTGTTAGGAATATTTCATACTTATTAAGCTTCTTAATAAGATCAAAATGTATTTCATACTCTTTATCGCCTAGTTCAGCCATATCACCCAGAATAAGAATAGTTTCATTTGGATTTTCTTCATTTGCTGTTGCAAGAACTGTATCTGGATGAGCATTATATGTTTGGTCAATAATTTGACCATTATGCTTATCTATTATGTTGCCTCTTCCGGTAGGATTTTTAAAAGAAATGCTGTCTAGTTCCATATCTATAGAGAGAAGCCCTAAAGTTTTTTTAAGAATTTCTTTATTTATTTCTAAAATGCTTTCTTTATTTACACTACGACCATCTATAAAATTACTTTTATCTTTTAAACAATTTTTAAGTTTCATTTTTGTGTTAACAATATTCTCAACAGTACCAAATGTAGTTAAATGATTTTCTGCAATTGATGTCAAAATAAATACATCACAAAATAAATAATTAGAAATCAGGTCAAAATCATTTGGTTTTCTTGCTCCACATTCAACTACTAGATATTCACAATCTTTAGGCATGCTAAGTATGGTAAAAGGAATTCCGAATTCGTTGTTTTCATTTTCTTTGCTTGCATGGCATGAAGGCCCCAGTATGGTTTTCAACATATCTTTAATAGTGGTCTTCCCATAGCTGCCAGTTATAAAGATAATTTTTGGTTTTAATGATAGAAGTTTGTAATTGCATATCTCCAGAAGACTCTTGTACACATCATTTACCTTTATTGCAGGACCATTAATAATTTTGGTTGTTAAGACAGCTGCACCATTATCTATCGCGTCTTTACAAAAATCTTCTCCATCATAATTGAGGCCTTTCAGAGGAATAAATAAGTCTCCTTTTTGAGCTAGTCTAGAATCAAAAATTATTCTTTTTACTGAATATTCTCTGATTTCTTTAGTGACATTAAGTACTGGTGATAAATCATTTAAGTTAAACTTTTTACCTAGACCGTACATTTTTTAACTTCCTCATAATCTGAGTATTTTACAACCTTATTTTCAATGGCCTGATATTTCTCATGGCCTTTCCCAGCAATTAGTAGTATTTCTTCATCGTTTAGATCATTAATTGCCTCTTCTATAGCAAGAGATCTATCAAGCTGTAAGGTGACTTTACTTGTATTTAAGATACCTTCTTGAATCATTTCAGCAATTAATCTCGGGTTTTCAGAGCGAGGATTATCAGAAGTAATGTAAATTTTATCGCAGTACTTTTCAGCAATTTCACCCATTATTTTTCTTTTACCAATATCTCTGTCACCACCAGCTCCAAAGACAATTGCCAGACTTTTAGGATTTTTTTCTCTTAAATTTAAGCAAACTTCTTCTAGTGCTTTTGGAGAATGTGCATAGTCAATATAAATATTTTTTCTAAACTCATCTAATCTACCCTTGGGCAAAACAATACCTTCCAATGCATTAAAAAAATTGTCGCAATTATTATTAACTGCTTGGAAGTATGGAAGTGCAAGCAAAAGATTATAAATATTAAATTTTGAATGGACTCTGCTTTGCGATTGAAAGTTTCCCCATGGGGTTGTTGTATTAAATTTAATGTATCCATCTCTACTCTTTTCTTTTATTTGAAAAAAGATATCAGCGGACCTATCTTTTGCTGATAAAGTAAAAACATTATCTATTAAAATTCTTTTTTTATTATTATGAATAATCTCATCATCAATATTTAAAGATATAGTTTTCAATTTTGTATCAAGAAGTAATTTAAATTTAGCGTTAATGTATTCTTCCATGCTTCCATGATAGTCAATATGATCCCTGGAAATATTCGTGAGAATTGCATGGTTAATGCTTAAACCTTGTAATCTGCCTTGGTCTATTCCAATTGATGATGCTTCAAAGAAAATATTTTTGATATCTTCTTTTTTGCAAATAGACATAAGGCGCCTAATAAAAAGTGCGTCTTCAGTAGTAAGCTGATTATTAAATAATTTTTTCTGGTTTAAATAAGTGCCAAGAGTTCCTGATGAGGAATAATCAAGTCCATTGTATTTAAATATTTGCGAGAGGAAATCTACTGTTGAAGTTTTTCCATTTGTTCCAGTAATAAAAATATTATCAAACTTAGAATGTTTAATGCCATAGTATTCATCTACCCACTCAATGTAATGTTTATTAAGATCTTTTATTTTTTGAAACTTTGGATTACTTGAAATAATGTCTTCTTGATCTATAAAAATTGATTTTGCTTTGCTTATATCTTCATTATTTAAGAACTTCACACCTCCTTTAATGGAAAGGAAAACGTCACCCTTATTTAAATAATTAGAATTTGAAACAAGATTTTCATTTGAATCTAAATTTAAAAAAGGATTTTTCATAAGTACTTTAATCTTTTCATGTATTTAGAAATTCTAGCAACGACAGGTGCTGAAACATCCCCTCCAAAATACTTATTAGGGTCGGGCTCATCAATCGAAACAATCATAATATATTTAGGAGTTTGGGCTGGGAAAATTGATGCAAAACTTGAAATATATTTCTCGGATGCATAACCAACACCTTCTATATATTTTTCGGATGTGCCAGTTTTTCCAGCTATTTGAACTGCCTCATTTTTAAGATTTGATGCTGTTCCATCAAGGACAGTCATTCTTAGTGAATCTAAAATAAAATCTGCATTTGATTTAGTTAATATCCTTTTTCTAATTACTTGGTCATCAAGATAAAGTTTTGGTTCAATCATCACCCCTTCATTTGCAAAAGCACTATAAGCCCTAGCTAACTGAAGAGAATTTGATGTCAAACCATAACCATATCCCAAAGAAGCTTTATCAATGTCATAAAGCTTGGCAGCATCTATCATTATGCCGCTATTATTGCTTAACCAGCTCATATTAAGATATTCACCAAAACCAAATAGTCTTAGATTCTCTCTAATTTGATCTGAAGAGAATTTAATTGAAATCTTAGCTATACCAACTTGAGATGATTTAGAAATAGTTTCTGATAAAGAGATATTGCCAAAATTTTTACCTCCAGCTTCACTTCTTTTAATATCAGATAAAGTAATGAAGCCTGGGTTTGTATCAATCATAGAATTTTTCTCTATAAGATTTAGTCTAATTGCTCCTGCAACTGTTATTGGTTTAATTAGTGATCCTGGTTCATAAAAATCTTCAATTGCTCTATTTCTTTCAATAACACGCTGAGGGTTGTTTGGGTTGAAAGATGGGTAACTAACCATAGCTAATACATCTCCTGTTGATGCATTCATTATTACTGCAGAGCCTCCTTTTGCTTTGGAGTCTGAAATAGCTGTTTTTAATTCCTCAAAAAGTTTGAACTGCAAATTTGTATCTAAAGTTAAAGACAAACCTTCTGAATCTTCTAAATTTAAATAACTATCTAAACTTCCATATAACTTCTCTCCTCTCAGGCTCTTGTTATAAATTGATCTTTTGCTATCAATAATCAATAAATCATCCATTACTTTCTCGACACCTTCTAACCCACCATCAGTTCCTGAGAAACCAATTACAGTTCCAAAAATACTGCCAAATGGATAGTATCTTTTGAAAGTATCCTCTCTAATAGGTGAGCAACTGCATGCTGCTTGAACTTTAGTTAGTATTTTCTGTGACACTTTATTTTCTAAGTAAAGTCTTCTTTTTGTATTTAGAAAAATGTCTTGTGAGTCATCAAGCAAAACTGTAAGAGCTTGCTCTTTTTCTTTCTCATTTTTAAATAGCAATGTTGGTCTAAGAATATCAGTTGCCAGCTCTATTCCATTTCTATCAAAGATTTTCTTTCTTGGATGAATGTTTAGTTTTGTCGCGGTGCTTCTTATTTCAGAAGCTTCTAAAAATAAATCCCTTTCCTGATTTAATTGGTAATAGCGTATTCCAGGAATTAATAGAAGAACTAAAAAAATAATAAAAAGCAGGCGTAGTTTACTCATTAATCTATATCAGGATCTTTCATTCCAATTGCTAAAGCTTTCTCATATATGAACGGTGATGATTTAATTAAAGCTATCTCAATATCTAATTTAGTATTTTGATTTTGAAGGTAAAAAATTTTTTCTTGCACATCATCTAAGTGGTTAAAACTTCTTTTGTATTCAAAGACAAGGAAGACTTTTANGAATGAAAGCATGAGTAAAATTATAAAAAATACAATTAAACCAATATTGATAATTTTCATAATTTTTTAATTACTCTCATTTTAGCGCTTCTAGATCTGGGATTCATTGATATCTCATCATTAGTAGGCAACAACACCTTACTTACTGTAAATTTTTCTTTGGTGGTGTCATTAAAAATTGGAATTTTTTTCTCAACCAGATTAGGTTGGGTCTTAAAGCTTTGTTTGGCTATACGATCTTCAAGTGAATGGAACGAGATCACCACTATTTTTCCTGACTTTTTAAGCTTATTCTTCAAGACTTCAAGACACTTTGATAAACTTTCAAGCTCAGAATTTACGGCCATTCTTAAAGCCTGAAATGATTTTGTTGCAGAATGTTTTTTTGTTCTTTTTCTTTTTGCTAGCTTTATTACATTTGCTAAGTCAGTAGTGCTTTTAAATTTCTTTACCTCTCTTCTTTCAACAATAAATTTTGCAATGCGCCTAGATTCTTCTTCCTCTCCTAACTTCCACAATATTTCAGA
>JGI26064J46334_1000085_pt1 | contig 17609 bp, 12 predicted proteins | sample MarorgKNORR_S2LV_FD_46334 | JGI IMG/M metagenome (IMG submission 46334) | reverse complement strand
TAGTTTTAGTTTTTGGTATAAATCTTGAATTATTACCAGTTTCTGGTTGGGATACTTTATCAGGAGATAAGCTCTTACCCTCAATAACCTTAGGCTTTGCATATGCTGCATATATTGCAAGGTTGAGTCGAGGAGGTATGCTGGAGGTCTTAGGTCAAGATTTCATAAGGACTGCCAGAGCAAAGGGTCTCAGCGAACTAAGTATTGTAACAAAGCATGCCATGCAGGGAGGATTATTGCCGGTTGTCTCATTCATGGGTCCTGCAATTGCAGGATTACTTGGTGGCTCATTTGTTGTAGAAACAATATTCCAAATTCCTGGATTAGGAAGATTCTATGTTGAAGCTGCTTTCAATCGAGACTACACAATGATTCTTGGAACAACAATTTTTTTCTCAGCGATGATAATCTTCTTTAACCTACTATCTGATTTAGCTGTGCTTTTATTAAATCCAAGAGCTAGGGAAAATTTATGAACAATTCCTCTCTTTGGCAAGATGCAGTAAGGAGACTTATCCAAAATAGGGCAGCCATGATTGGGGGCATCACGGTACTTGTACTTATTATACTTGCTATATTTGCTCCTTGGATTGCTCCATATTCTTATTCGTATCAAAATTTAGACCTCGGAGCCTCTCCGCCCTCTGCAGAGCATTTATTGGGTACTGATGTACTTGGAAGAGATTTGTTAAGCAGGCTTTTATATGGAGCTAGAATCTCATTATTAGTCGGTTTTGTTGCAACAGGAGTAGCTTTAGTTATTGGAGTAAGCTGGGGAATTATTGCAGGTTATTTTGGTGGAAGAGTTGACTCAATAATGATGAGAATAGTTGATGTTTTATATGGACTCCCATTTATTATTTTTATTATCCTTTTAATGGTTATCTTTGGAAGAAATATATGGCTCCTATTTGCAGCAATCGGAGCTGTTGAGTGGCTGACAATGGCAAGGATTGTAAGAGCTCAAGTAATTGGATTAAAAAATCAGGAGTTTGTCCAGGCTGCTCAAGTTATGGGAGTCAGTAACATTTCTATGTTCAGAAGGCATATACTTCCAAATATTCTTGGACCAATAGCCATCTATGCAACACTGACAATACCGCAAGTAATGTTGTTAGAAGCTTTTTTAAGTTTTCTCGGCTTGGGTATCCAACCACCAATGAGTAGTTGGGGGACCCTATAAGATACCCCCCCCCCCGGTTAACTTTCACAATAACTCTTTTTGCTTTAAATTTCTTTGGAGATGGCCTGAGAGATGCTCTTGATCCAAAGACCTCAGATAACTAGAAAGCTTTTATTGTAATTTTTAAGATTTGGCCTGGCCTTAAAACATCTAGATTGTCATTATCTTGCTTGATTGTTTTGATAGATACATTAAAAAGCTTAGAAATCTTTGACAAGTTATCACCTTGTTTTACTGAATAGAGAATTGTTCTTTTCTTTGACTCTATATTTCTATAGATATTCTTATTGCCTATATTTAGGACTTGTCCAATTTTTAATACCGAGCCATCAGCAAGGTTGTTTATATCTACTATCTTTTTTTCGGAGACACCAAACTTTCTCGCTAAACTCCAGAGAGTATCACCTTCGCTAACAACATGAGCTTCAAAGGGAATAAGAATATTTGATGATGCTTGCCCAACAGGAATTAGCAATACTTGATTGATTGACAATGTATCTGACTCAAGCTGATTCACTTGCCTAATAATATCGATCCTTGTTCTATATTTTTTTGCTAATACCCACAAACTCTCACCTCTATAAACGTCGTGCGAAATCCAGTTTATTTTTTGAGATTGAATATATTCTTGTCCATTTCTTTCATATTTAATCTTATTTTCAATTGGGATATAAAAGGTGCTTACCATATTTGGGTCAGTTGCCCATTTTGTGTAACCTGCATTTAGCTTGTAAAGGAGTTCAGGTTTTAGATTAAGAAAATCACTAAAATTCAAGATCTCTATTTGTTCTTCAAAAGAAATTTTATCTACGACCTTTGAATAGGGAATCTCTGGAAGATCAATATTATATTTTTCATTATTATTTATAAGCTCAATTAATGCTAAAAACTTCGGAATATAGTTTCTGGTTTGAGCTGATAGNGGTAAATCCTTATAAGAAAGAGTGGAAGTNCTTCTTGTATTTCTTTGAATAGCCTTTGAAGTAAAAGTTGGCCCAGCATTATAGGCAACTAGAGAAAGATAAATATCTTTATTAAATCTTTTATACAGGTAGTCAATNTATCTAATAGCAGCATCTGTTGATTTATAGGGATCATGCCTNTCTTCAATCCACCAATTTTCTCTCAACCCAAGCAACTCTGCTGTTTTNGGCATTATTTGCCATAATCCAACNGCTCCAGAAGAAGATATAGAGAATGGATCATAGCTACTTTCAATAAATGGTAAAAAAGCAAGCTCAATTGGCAAGTCNTTTCTTTTGAGTTCCTCAATTACATAATATAAAAAATAATAAGAGTTTCTTAAGTAATTTTCGAAAAGGTCTACATTTTTAAGATGTTGATTCATGTAATAAAGNGTTAAATCATCAATCTCATAATCTTTTACTGTGGCTTCACTTTTTAAAACCTCCCAAATACTAATAATTTCTGGAGTAGGNGGGTCAATATTTGCAACTTCAATTATTTGANTGGCNTCAACAATCTCTTCATTTTTTGGTACAGAGAGATCAGGGATCAATTCGATAGATTCATTATNGGTAACCTCTACAATCTGACAGCCAGGTAGNAGTAGAATGAGAATCAGATATTTTATGTTGAGTCTTTCCATTCTCGAATGTGTTTGAAGATTTCATTTTCAGACGGTNNATCCANTCCAAATTTTTCCATGAGTTGAATATTATCACCTAACAAATCACATCTTAAAAAAGGATTCGTTTTTTTTTCAAGCTCAATGGAAGAGGGAAGTGAGGAACCNTTTGTCATAATAAGATTNTCAATTCCACTATTTCTCATTATCAGGTCATTATTTTCTGGCTCGACTTTAATTGAGAANAATAAGTTGTTCTTTGTATACTCATGTCCACAATATATTTGTGTGCTATCTGGTAATTGCTTTAATTTATTAAGAGATTCAAACATTTGATCAAATGTGCCTTCAAAAACTCTTCCACATCCACCTGCAAATAAGGTATCTCCGCAAAAGAGAATATTATTTTCTTCATTATAAAAAGCTATGTGATCAAGAGTATGCCCAGGAACCTCAATGACTTCAAATTTTATATCCAAACTTGAAAGGGTATGTCCTTGGGTAACTTCTTCTTGAATCAGTTTATAACTATTTTGAGGTCCATAAATAGATCCAGAAATTATATTCTCTAATTCAGGAACTCCAGCTGTATGATCAAAATGGTGATGAGTTATAAGAATATCCTTTAAATTTTTGTTGGTTTTATTTAAATAATCCAGAACCGGTTTTGCATCGCCTGGATCAACAACAGAAACCTCTTCATTACTTTCAAGCAACCAAATATAATTATCAGTGTATGCCTTTAATGGTTTAATATTAATCACATGCAAATTTTACAACTAACGAGATGAAAACTGTAATTATTTACACTGATGGAGCCTGCAGAGGCAATCCAGGACCTGGCGGTTGGGGAGTACTTATTGAATATGGCGAATTAAGTAAGCAGCTTTATGGAGGAGATGTTTCTACTACTAATAATAAGATGGAGCTAACAGCAGCGATTATGGCTCTTAAAGAAATAAAAGAACCTTGCGAAATCATCCTTTACACAGATTCAAAATATGTTCTTCAGGGCATTGAAGAGTGGATACATAACTGGAAAAAAAGAGGCTGGAGAGGCGCAAACAAGAAACCAGTAAAAAATATTGATCTTTGGAAAGAATTAGATGAACTTAGAGATAAACATAATATAAAATGGAACTGGGTCAAGGGTCATTCAGGTGATCCAGGCAATGAAACTGCAGACATGCTTGCAAATAGAGGCATAGACGAACTTTAAAATGGAAAAAAGACATATAGTACTCGATACAGAAACTACTGGTTTGGAGGTAGAAAAAGGACATAGAATAATTGAGATAGGCGGAGTAGTAATGAATGGTAGGAAAAAAACTACCGAAACATTTCATGTTTATGTCAATCCACAAAGAGAAATTGATAAAGAAGCTCAAGAAGTTCATGGGATATCTAATGAAGACGTTCAAGATAAACCTCTTTTTTCTGAGATTGCAGAAGATCTTTTAGAGTTTATCGATGGCTCAACACTGGTAATTCATAATGCAGACTTTGATGTTGGTTTTTTAGATGCTGAATTTAAAATAGCATCATCAACTTATCCAACAATATCTGAGATTTGTGAAGTTAAAGATACACTCGCAATGCTAGAAATAAGTTTCCAGGACAGAGGAATTCCCTCGATGCGCTATCAAAACGTTTTGATATTAATGGCTATGATAGGACTTATCACGGAGCCTTACTCGATGCCAATATATTAGCTGATGTTTATTCAAACCTTACAGGCGGTCAAAGCAAAATTAATTTCGCAAATGATTTTGATGCTGATCTTCAGGAGGATAATAAAAAGCAAACAAGAAATCTTTCAAATGATTTTGAAATTACTAAGATTATTACTTCTGAAGAGGATCAACTTTTGCATTCCAAAAGGCTTGAAGAAATTGAAGAAAAGATTGGTAAAAAAACATTATGGAATTCTTAAATGAAGGTAACTAGATTTGCCCCAAGCCCTACAGGCAATCTTCATATAGGAGGAGTAAGGACTGCTTTATTTAATTATGTTTTTTCTAGACAATCTGGTGGCTTGTTCTTAATAAGAGTTGAGGATACTGACAGAGAAAGATCAAAAAAGGAATATGAAGAAGATATAATTTCTGGATTAGAGTGGCTNGGGATATCTCCTGATAAGGAACCAATAAGACAATCAGAGAGATCAGATATTTATCAAAAAGCTGCTGAAAAGCTTATTAATTCTGGAAATGCNTATTGGTGTGATTGTTCACCAGAAGATTTAGAAGAAATGCGCAANCAGCAGACAGCAGCTGGANCAAAACCTATGTATGANGGTCGAAGCAGAGATCTTGGCCTAGAGAAATCAGACAATACAGTTCTTAGATTAGCAACTCCACTTGAAGGAGAAACCATTGTGAAAGATTTGATACGCGGCGAAATAACTTTCCGTAATAGCGAATTGGATGATCTTATTTTAATGAGAAGTGATGGAACTCCTACATACCATTTCTGTAATGTTATAGATGACTTCGATCAAGGCGTAACTACAGTTATTAGAGGAGAAGATCATATAAGCAATACACCAAGACAAATTCATATCCAGAAAGCGCTTGGCTATCCAGACCTTGAGTATGCACATTTGCCTTTGGTTCTGGGTGAGGATAAAAAAAGACTTTCCAAAAGGCATGCAGCAACAAGCCTAAATGCTTACAAAGAAATGGGATTTACCAAAGAAACAATTATAAATGCCTTAGCATTACTTGGCTGGTCAACTGAAAATGAGATCTTTTCAATTAATGAATTAATTGAATCATTTAAGCTAGAAAATGTTCAAAAAGCTGCAGCTGTATTTGATCTAAAAAGATTTAACTGGGTTAGCTCCCAGCAACTATCAAAATTGAGTGAAAATGATTTTTTTGAAGCAATCAAACCCTTTATGGAAGACGAAAATATTAATGAAAACTCTCCAAATTATAAAAAGATTCTTCTTGCAATGAGAACTGCAAAGACTAATCTTAAAGATATAGCTCAGGCAACAAGACCATTCTTTTTTGAATTAGATGGCTATGATGAAAAGGGTGTTAAGAAGTTTCTAAATGAATCTCTTGAAACACTTACATTCGCCTCAGAAGTGCTTTCAAAAGTTTCTGAATGGAATGAAACAGAATTGGATATGGCATTAATCAAAGTTAGAGATTATTTTAATCTTCCCATTCCCAAAGTAAATCAACCAATGAGAATAGCGCTTGTTGGTTCTACTGTTTCACCATCACTTGGTTTAACTTTAGAGCTATTCGGAAAAGATAAGTCATTAGAGAGGATACAAAAAGCAATAGATTTTATTAGTTAGACTTTTCTATTGAAACTCCAGCATTTGGTCTTCTTAGATCAGCAAAACCATAATTAATTCCATCAATGATCTGAATCGATTGAGTGCTTCCAATGGTATCTGACAATTCTAGTTGATGACCAATCCTGTCTAAAAGGTTTAAATTATCCTGACTTACTGTTGACTCAAAATCAAGATCATCATAAGGCCAATCTTTGTGTATTCTAGGAAGCATAGTCGCATCACCTACATGTAAATTAAAATCTATCACACCTGTTACCACTCTTAGATTTGCAGCTGGTATTTGAGAGCCACCAGGAGATCCAGTAATTAAAGACAACTCTCCTTTTTTATTGAATACCATTACAGGATGCATTGTACTCATTGGTCTTTTACCTGGTTCAAATCTATTCCCAGGACTTGAAGCTCTGCTTGAAGAGGATTTGTCACCATATTTATAGGCAAAATTTCTCATCTGGTTATTCATTAGTATCCCTGTTCCTGGAATCGTCACTCCTGATCCAAATGAATATCCCAAGGTATAGGTGTTGGAAACTGCATTTCCATTTCGATCTACAATGGAATAGTGTGTGGTATCTTTGCTTTCTTCAGCATAGTTATACTTTTGAATTGCAGAAGCTCTAGATGCTTTATCAAAACTAATATTTTTGGCTAGCAATTTAGCTCTGCCTTTTGATATAAGTCCTTTTGTAGGCACTTCATAATAGTCGGGATCACCAACATGGTGAGACCTATTGTTATGTCCACGCCTTAATGCCTCTGCTAAAAGATGATAAGTTAGCGAAGAGTCCTTCCTATATTTTTCAAGATTATAATAACTTAGTACATTCAGAGCAGTTAGAAATGTTATTCCTCCTCCTGATGGAGGTCCTTGAGTATAAACACTGTATCCTCTGTAATTAACTCCAACCGGATCTCTAAATTTAGAAGTATATTGCTTAAGATCATTGCTATCTATAAAGCCACCATTGTCTTCCATAGAAGATTGAATTTTTTTGGCAACCCATCCATCATAAAACCCATCTTTTCCTTCCTTAGCTATTGCTTCAAAAGTTTTTGCCAAATCAGGTCTTTTCATAATAGACCCAATAGCTACAGGTTTATTATTTTGAAAATATATCTTTCTTGATTCAGGATCTTCTTTAAGCTGATAGGAGCTCCCAATTGCATTATGTAAGTCATAGGAAACAATAATTCCATTTCTAGCCTGATCAATAACAGGTTGTAAGACTTTTTTAAGAGGAAGTTTCCCAAATCTTTCATGAGCTTCCAAGAGACCATACACAGTCCCAGGAACAGCAGACGCTTTGTAATCATATTTAGTTAAATCATAATCATCATCTTGTATTTGCGCTGGTGATTTAGATCCAAATAAAGCTTTTAAATTAGAATTTAAAGATGACCTGCTTCTATANTCAATTGAAAATAATTCCTCTGACTCTTTTATATAAACNAACATAAATCCNCCACCACCTATATTTCCTGCTCTTGGTAGAGTNGTCGTTAATGAGAAACCAACAGCTACTGCTGCATCCACNGCATTACCTCCTGATTCCAAAATCATTGATCCTATTTCTGAGGACTCAAGATTTTGAGAGACNACCATGCCATTTTTTGAAATTGTAGGATGGAAAGGTGACTTATAGTCGAGGTAAGCATCTAGATGAACATCTTGTATTTGAAATAGAAAAAGAAAAAAGAATATTCTTGAAAATTTCATTAAAAAATAACTTTCGCAAAGTAGTAAGCAAAAACTGTTACTACAAAAATACCAGCTACATTAATTAAGAATCCCGCTCGCATCATATCAATAATTTTAAATTTATTGGCTCCATATACAATTGCATTTGGNGGAGTAGCTACTGGCAACATAAACGCGCAGCTTGCAGCGAGAACAACTGGAACAGTTAAGACTTCTGGAGCAACACCAACAGCAACTGCAACTGCTCCAAAAACTGGTAAGAAAGTTGATGTTGTTGCGACATTGCTAGTCACTTCTGTCAAAAATATTATTAGCGCTGCAACCGCCATTACAAGGATTATTAGTGGAACTGTTTTAAGGCTTACCAGGCTTTGACCTATCCAAAGGCCCAAACCGGTGTCATTAATTTGTACACCAAGCGATAAACCTCCACCAAAAAGAAGTAATAAACCCCATGGTAGTTTGCTTGATTGCTCCCATGAAAGTAATTCTCCATTTCTTCCGCTAGATGGAATTATAAATAAAGCAATTGCAACAAGGATTGCTATGCCAGCATCGGTGAGACCAATTACGTAGTTATCAATAAGGCTTCTAAACATCCATAAACCTGCTGCGATGAAGAAGACTATTCCGACTCTAAATTCATCTTTGGACATAGGACCCATATCAGCCAACATTTTTGAAAGAGTATTCTTTGTTTCATCTGATGAAGCAAAATTAACAGGATAAACAACTTTTGTAAGAATTAACCATGCTAAAGCAAGCATACAAACTGAAACTGGAACACCTAACTTCATCCAGTCAATCATAGAAATATCCAGACCATAGACTTCCAGCATAAAAGAGCTAAAAACAATGTTAGGTGCTGTACCAACAAGTGTAGACATTCCTCCTATAGTTGCAGCATATGCGATTGAAAGTAATAGCGCTTTATCAAAATTATTTTTGTCTTTTTCCGACATATTTGGAACGGTTTTGGCTACCACTGAACATATTGCAAGCCCAATGGGTAAAAGCATCAATGTAGTTGATGTATTCATTACCCACATACTTATGAATGCTGAAACAATCATAAAGCCGCCTATTAGCTTTGGACCATCTGATCCAAGCCTTCTTATCATTAATAAAGCAAGACGTTTATGAAGTCCTGATCTTTCAATTGATAAAGCAATTAAAAAACCACCAAGAAAAAGATAAATATTTTTATTTGCATAAGGAAGGGCAGCNGTTTCTATTGAAGTTACTCCAAGTATTGGGAAAAGAGCGAGTGGTAAAAGAGAAGTAACGGGTATGGGAATTGCTTCAGTCGCCCACCAAGTAACCATAAGAAGTGCAACAGCTGCAACCAGCCATGCACTTTCGGTTAAACCGGATGGAGAAGGAAGAAGAATAATCCCAAAAAAAAGAAATACTCCTAACCAAAAACCTCTCTTCCTTAATGCCATTAATATATTATAGGATAAAAAAAGGGAGCATTAAGCTCCCTTTCAAAATTAAAATTCTAATTAGAATCTTTGATAGAATTCAATTGCATAGCTTCTACCATAATCACTATGGACGTCACCAACAAAACCCCATGTATACTCATCAGCTAAAGGTGCTCTAGTATCCTCAAGGTTTCTTATCTGTCCTCTTACTCTTAAACCATTCTTGAATTTATAGCCAAGAGTTAAGTTCATCGTCATCATTGATTCTACTAACCAATTTTCTCCACAGTTTCCACCAGAATAGGATGTTGTTCCTGAACAAACATAGTTTCCTGATGAATCTTTTGCATTATTAGTAACTGCAAGTTCTCTGAAGCTCGCTATTTCTGTACCTGATAGGTATGCATTCCAACCATTATGATTCCATGAAATTCTCATAGAGTCTTTGTATTCAGGATATGCTCTTCTATCATAAGTACCAAGAAGATCTCCAAATCCTGAAGGAGATATAAGACCTTCAAGAGCTCCGCCAGGACCAGCAGCATCAAAAAGCTGTTGTGTTAATGCACCTGCTTCTTGTTCAAATGAATCAAACTGAACACTCATGAATTTTGCTGAAAAAGATCCATAATCAGTATCCATAGAATACTCAATCGCATAGTCAGTTCCCTCGAGAGTTCTGTCATCAAGGTTTACGTAAACATCTTCAACTCTTTGAACAGTTCCAACCTGACATAGGCTTGAATCCCAAGTTGCATTATATGTTGGCGATTCAGGATCATCATCAGGAATGAAATCACCTCTAATTACGAATGGATTACCAGTACATTCATTAACTCCACCATTGACTCTGATTAAAGTATCTAAGAGCATATGATTTCTCTCACCAAATAGACCTACAACACTTTCTTGATCAATTTGCCATTTATCAATTGTAATAATCCAGTTATTGCCTGGAGTAAATACTATACCAAGAGATGTATTTGTTGATTCCTCACCTTCCAAGGCATCATTACCTCTTGCAACTCTCTGAATGGAATAGTTTTCATAGTTTTCTCCAATTGCTTTTGTATACANNGGNTCTTCTTGNGAATTATTTCTAACAACTAGACCTTCATTAACTGTAACTAAGTTTGGTGCTCTAAAAGAAGTGGAGTTTGAGCTCCTCAACTTGAACCAATCAGTTGGAGAATAACCTATAGCTACTTTTCCAACAGCATTAGTTCCATAGTCATCAGCATTTTCAACCCTTACAGCAACCTGTGCATCTAAATTTTCCATCAGAGGAATCGCAGCCTCTGCAAAGATTGAGGCAACAACTCTATCTCCAGTAGTATTAGGAGATGGGCTACTATTCACAATATCAGATATGTATGGGAAAGTAGATTGATTTGCTGCTTCAGGAGGTGTTGAATAAACAAACGTACCGTTAATTCTTGGATCTCTCAGATCTTCCATAGACTCTGCTCTTATTTCAGCACCAACTAACACACCTACATCACCAGCAGGCATAGAATATACAGAAGGGTTGGACATTTTAATGTCTGCCATATATAAATCGGTAGTATTATTTCTAAATATACTAACCGTGAATGGCTCTTCATTGCTGTTTAAGCCAGCATTGAAAGGATTGTAAGCATTTGGCGTAGAATCTGCTAATGCAGCATTTAGTAAAGTCATGCTTTGCCTTCCATGGTTGTCCATATCTGAACTTGCTGCCGATGCAACGAGTCCAGCATCCCAATCCCAATCACCATAGGTTCCTCTGAAACCTTGGACTATTCTCCAAGTCTCTCTTGTTGAATCCCAGCTTCTTGGTGTATTGAATCTAAAATATCTAAACCATAAAGAATCACCTTCTCTATCAACGAAAAGGTCTCCATTTGGTCTTTGAAGTTGATTTAGCCAATAGTTTGTTGATGGCACTAATATTGGCTGAGTATTTCCACCATTTCTTGAAGATGATCCCATTCCAAGTGGAGCACCACCATAAAGTTGTTTATTTGAAGTTGATTTGTAATAACTAACTTCACTGTATGCTTCAACTCCATTATCTAAAGTTGTGTTATAAAACATTACAAGATTATTTCTCAATAATGGACCTCTTTTATCATAAGTTTGACCATAGCTTGTTCTGCTTTCAGCTCTTATGGAGCTTGAATCATAAAGACACATATGGTCTAAGCCTGGAATGTTATAAAGGTTGCTTGATGAATTACTTAAACAATTTGAATCATCAGGTCTGTAGATTGTAAAAATATTACCACCTTCATAGAATTGGCCCCATACTGAACTAGCACTTGCATTTCTCCAAGTTGTGTCATTAAAAGCACCTAATCCTCCTTCATCTGGATCAGGCAGTAGTCTTCTCATATCTCCATCAGACCATTTAGGATCTTCAATACCTCTAATTCTTTCTCTGTCATATCTATCAAAATAAATTGATAAATTAGAGCCATCACTCATAGTTTTACCCCATTGAATGCTGACTTTGTTGTCTTTTGCATCAAAGCTGTCGTACCAGTTTTGTCTTACTCTCATGGTAAGACCATCAAAATCATCTTTTAAAACTGTATTAATAACACCAGCAACAGCATCTGCACCATAAATAGCTGAGGCACCATCACGAAGAATCTCGACTCTCTCTGCGCCGTAAACAGGTATTGTATTTGAATTAACACTTGAAACTGGAACAAAACTACCACCAACCCACTCAGTTGCATATCCTGGTGATTGAACTAATCTCCTTCCGTTAAGAAGGGTAACAGTATTACCTGTTCCAATATTTCTTAAGTCAAGCGACCCAACGTCTCCTCTTGAAGCGTTATATCCACCACTGAAATCAGTTTGGTTAAATCCATTATTTCCGTTCTCAGCCAAATCAGCAAAGAGTTCCTCACCAGATTCTACTGCTAGACTTTCAATGTCCTCGGCAGTAATAACTGTTACAGGCAAGGATCCAGTAATTTTGGCTCCTTTAATTTGCGATCCAACTACTACAACCTCTTCTACATCAGATTCATCTTGAGCAAAAAGAAAAGTTATAGGTAATAAAAGTAAAATTGAAAAAAGTTTATGTAACTTCATATCTCCCCCATTAATTTTTATAAAAATCCCTTATTTTATATCTTAAAATACGGTTTAAATCAAATAAGATGCATCTTTGGAGTAAGTTAAAAACTTACTTATTTAATCGATATTCTAATGGTGGCTTGCGATCACCAAGAAGAGGGTAGTATGAAAAANCTTCACCTTGCTTCATTTTTAACTCTTTTTTTGAATCTTCTATTATTTTAGGATCTAAAAAGATATCTTTTGCAGAATTTGTTAAAACTTTTGCAGCCAGTTTCGCGCCTTTTAATCCTATTGAAGTTCCTCCAGAAGCAACTGCTTGCCAAGAATGAGCAGATGTTCCTGGAACCCAGGTAGCTGTTCTAAAACCACCTGTTGGAACTAGCCATGTTAAATCTCCCACATCTGTAGACCCAGCAGTATGAGTAACAGAATATTCTTTAATCTTTTTTTGAGATCCAAGCTCTAGGGAAGGGGAAACTAAGGTTTGATAAATTTCCTTAGCAAACCTTTTCTCTTCATCGTTGTAGCTTATTCCTCCCAACTCAGAAAGATTCTTGTGTATCATTTTTTGAAGAGTTTCATTTGGTAATACAGCATAGTTTCCATGCATTACTTCATATGACACTGATGTTTCTGTTCCTAAAGCAGCACCTTCTGCAGCTTTAACAACTCTCTGAAAAAGCTCATCAACTACATTCATTCTAGGATGGCGAACGTAATAGTAAACTTCTGCTATATCTGGAACAACATTTGGAGCAAGGCCACCCTTTGTAATGACATAATGAATTCTTGATTCTTGAGGCACATGCTCCCTCATCATATTCACCATCATATTCATTGCTTCAACGCCATCCAAAGCAGACCTACCTTTCTCAGGAGCGCTAGCTGCATGAGCAGAAATACCGCTGAATGTAAATTTGCCTGATTTATTTGAATTACTTGATTGCGCATCCGCTGAATTACCGCTTGCTGGATGCCAATGAAGAACTATATCAACATCATCAAAATAACCATCTCTTGCGATATAAACCTTCCCAGATCCTCCCTCTTCGGCAGGAGTTCCATAAAATCTAATAGTTCCAGGTGTTCCAGATTCCTCCAACCATTCTTTAATTGCTACAGCTGCCCAAGCTGAAGCAGCTCCAAAAAGATGATGACCGCACGCATGTCCATTGGCGGAACTCAAACCCTCAGCTGTTTTAAAAGGAAGATTTTGTTGAGAGAGTCCTGGTAAAGCATCAAATTCCCCCAATATGCCTAGTACCGGCCCACCATTATTATATTCAGCAACAAAAGCAGTGGGTATTCCAGCAATACCTGATTGGATAGTAAAGCCACTATCCTTAAGTTCTTGCTGCAAAAGGCTTGAACTTTTTTCCTCTAAGTATCCGAGCTCAGCATATTCCCATATTTTGAGAGCTACATCCTCAAATCTTTCTTGATGGTGATCAATAGGGGACGATATTAAGTTTTGTGAGACTAAGACAAAAAATATTATTCCTAGCGAACGACTTGTCCATCTTTGAATTTTACTCTCTTTCCTACCCATTCTTCCTCCATTAATAAATTTATAAAGATTTTGTCAAAAGAAGAAACAACTTTGCGATGTTTCTTTTCATCATCTATGTATAAAACCGCCTTTGGAATACTTCCACTTCCTTCAATTATAGTATAACCAATTATCTCACCTTCACCCTCTGTAATACTCGACAACTCAATAGGGATTTCATTGAGCTCTGCTTGGTCAGTTACATCATTAAAAATAAATTGCTCTTGATATTTTTTTCCCCAGACGCAAAAAGATTGTTTTGTCATCATTCCCGATACTCCGGTTACAAGTCCATGGCTTAATTCTGAGGTTCTTATTTTTTGAATCATTTTTACTGTTGAGTGAAGAACAAAGCTATTTAGAGGGCCCCCTGCATATGCCATAGACCCTGTAATTGTTTTAGATATTTCATTATCAAGCCCTAAAGATTTTGAAAACATCTTTATAGCAGCTGGGAAGCAGCTATATAAATCATATGCATCTATTGTGATATCAAGTCTCTCTATCTCCTTGATTATAGAGTTTGCAGCATATTTCATTCCAAGTGAGTCAAAGATTTTTGGTCTTTGCTGAATAGCAATCATATGGTTGTTCTCAGATGATGTAATTGGATAAACTCTTTTATTTTTATCTATTTCTAATTTATTGGCTAATTCTTCACTACAAATTATTAAAGCAGCAGACTGATTGACATTCCAACTTGTGCAGTGGAGCTTATTATATGGATATGCAAGCATTTTATTTTTTTTGCTGCTATCTAAAATTTCCTCTTTTGAATATGGGTTATCTATCCAACCATCTTTATTATTTGATGCAATCTTCGAAAACTCTTCGTACATTGATGCAATATTATTTTGATGGTCATTAATTTTTTCACAATCATTTTTTCTTATGGCCGTCTCCATAGCAGCGTAATAACCAACTGCCATAGCTCCTAACTCTTCAAGTTCCTCATCCCCATATAGATCTTCTTTTGCCTTTATATAAAAATCAGGATTTTCATCAAGCTCAGTTTCAGAATACTCTTTTTTCTCAATAATAGATCTTAGCTGCTTATACCTTGCTTCGCCTCCAAGAATAATTGATGCATTAATTTCACCGTTTTCAATCTTAAGACAAGCATCATTTATAAGATTTTGCTGCAGCACACCAATTTTTGTTACATAAGTAATTGGAATGCTTTTAAAATCATTATTCTTTGCAATCCATTTTCCAGGATCTCTATATCTCCAAAAACCCTTTGGGATCCTTATTTCATCAATATAATCTTTAACTAATTTATTTCCTGAATCAGATAGTGCTGCTTTAACAGCATGGTCCATAAGAAGAAGTGCCTCATCCAGATTTTCAAATTTACCTTTTTGCTGAATGGCAGAGACACCAATCACTACCGATCTATGTTTCATCTACTTTATTCTTTTGAGGGAATTAAGGACATTGCAGAAGTATTAAAACCAGCATCAACATATGTAATCTCACCAGTTATTCCGCTTGCTAGATCTGAGCATAAAAAAGCAGCTACATTTCCGACTTCTTCTGTAGTAACTGCTCTACCTAAAGGAGCTCTATCGGCATATTCTTTAAGCATGCTTCTAAAATTCTTTACACCAGATGCTGCGAGAGTTTTAATTGGGCCTGCAGAAATAGCATTAACTCTAATTCCTTTTTTCCCTAATGATGCAGCAAGAAATCTTGTATTAGCCTCAAGGCTAGCTTTTGCAAGACCCATAACATTGTAGTTTGGAAGTGACTGGATTGATCCTAAGTAAGTTAAGGTAAGAAGGGCAGCATTTTCACTAAGAATAGGTAATGCTCCTTTCGCGAGAGCAGTAAAGCTATAAGAGCTTATATCATGAGCTATTTGAAAACCTTTTCTGGTTGTAACTTCGGTAAAATCTCCATCAAGTTGATCTGAAGGCGCAAAACCTATTGAATGCACAATTCCATCTAAAGTTCCCCACACATCTTTTAACTGTGAGAAGGTTTGCTCAATGGATTTATCGCATGCAACATCACATTCAATGAGCGTTTTTACTCCTAAATCATCTGCAATAGGTTTAATTTTCTTTAATAAACGTTCATTTTGGTATGCAAAAGCAAGTTCAGCTCCATTTTTGCTCATACTTTGAGCAATTCCATTAGCTATAGAGAACTTATTTGCAATTCCTGTAATTAAGATTTTTTTATTATTAAGCATTTTTAAAATGTCAAGTCCGAATTATAAGCTAATTACACAATTGTTTACATGAATAAAATTTTTTGATTATATTTGTATTATAAATGGCAGAAATGCTGTATTTATAACGTTTATATAACTTTTAAAGGGGAAGTATATGAAAATAAATAAAATAACTTTGTTATTTGGTTTAGTATTTTCTTTTGCCGCCATTCCTTTTTCAGCTCTTGCGCAAGATGATGTTGAAGAAGTTGTGGTTACAGGTACAAGGATTGCTGATCCAAATGTAACAAGTTCATCACAGATCACAAGTATCGATGGTGAGGAATTGTTAGTCAGAGGTATTACGAGGGTTGAGGATTATCTTAATGATCTTCCACAAATCTCACCTGGACAATCAATTACTAACTCCAACGGTGCTTCTGGTACTGCTACTGCTAACCTAAGAAACCTAGGCTGCTCAAGAACTCTTGTTCTCATGAATGGTCGAAGAATGGTTTCTGGTACAACTGGTGGTGGTAACTGTGCTGACTTGAACACTGTTCCAACACTCTTATTAGATAAGGTTGAAGTTTTAACTGGTGGTGCATCATCCGTTTACGGATCTGATGCGGTTGCTGGTGTTGTGAACTTCGTCTTAGATGATGAATTTGTAGGAATGAAAACTAGCTTTTTTAATGGCTTTTATCAGCATAAAAATGACAACAGTAGTCTAAGAGACTTGGTTGCTTCATATGATTATGCTTTAGCACCAAAAGACGTAACTACAGGAGATACTGAAAAAGTTTCAGTAGCTTTTGGTGGTGAAATCGATGGTGGAAGAGGTCATATAACTGCTTATATGGAACATACCGACACTAAACCTATTCTCCAAGGAGAATATGATATAAGTGCATGTGCGCTAAGATCTGGAGCAAGTGGATGTGGTGGTTCTTCAACTATACCTCCAGGTAGATGGGCTGATTTCGGATCACTTAACAGTATGGGCTTCGTCAGAAGAGATGGTGTTACTGATGATGGAGATACACCGAGAGTTGATTGGAAGCTATTAGGAAATGAGTTTGTACCAAGAGATGGTCAAGCATATAACTATAATCCAACAAACTTCTTCCAAAGACCAGATGACAGAATGAACGCTGGTTTCTTTGGGAAATATGAAGTTTCTGATAATGCAGAAGTGTATGTTGAGTCTTCTTTTATGAAGTCTGAATCTAATGCTCAAATTGCATATTCTGGAACTTTTGGAAATATTGAAAGTATTCCATGCTATAACCCACTTCTATCAGCGCAAATCCACCAAGTGGTTTGTGGAGACTATGTTGGAATGGCTGGGAGCCACGCTCCTGACTTTGCAACTGCTGCGGAAGCTTTAGCATACATTTCAGGTCTTCAATTAAGCATTGGAACTGTGGTTGATGGCGAAACCATAATTGACTATAGATCACCATTAACATCTTTGAAAAGAAATGTTGAGGGTAATCCAAGGCAATCAATTTATAACTATAAAAGCTTTACCAATACTGTTGGTGTAAGAGGCGATATAAATGATGATTGGTCATATGATGTTTATTATCAGACATCCATTGTTAACTATGC
>JGI26064J46334_1000082_pt1 | contig 17713 bp, 22 predicted proteins | sample MarorgKNORR_S2LV_FD_46334 | JGI IMG/M metagenome (IMG submission 46334) | reverse complement strand
TGATTGAAGGAGTCTTTGAACGAGGAGATGTGATCGAAGTTTGCTCTGAGGATAACAAAAAGATTGGGATTGGCCTTGCAGGATACTCATCAACAGCAAGCAAATCTATTATGGGACATAAAAGTGATGAAATAGCAAATATATTAAGCTACTCTTATAGAGAAGAAATGATACATAAGGATGATTTGGTATTGTTATGAAAATTGAAAATGAATTAGATATTTTAGGTAAAGAAAGTGTTGTTGCCTCTCAAGAAATCAAATCTTTAGGTAAGAAAGAAAAGAATGAACTTTTAAATGCAATCATAGAAACACTTAAAAATGATAAAGATCAAATTTTAGAAGCTAATAAATTAGATATAGAAGTATCTCAAGATAAATTGTCTAACGCAATGCTTGACCGCTTGATGCTGGATGATGAAAGGTTTGAAAGTATTATTGAATCAATAAAAAATGTAATTACTCTAGAGGACCCCACTGGCAATATTTTATTTACTAATGAAAGACCGAACGGAATGATTGTTGAAAGAGTATCTGTCCCTCTTGGAGTAATTGGAATTATATATGAAAGCAGACCAAATGTAACAATTGATGCTACTGTATTGTGCCTTAAAGCAGGAAACAGTGTAATACTTAGAGGTGGGTCTGAGTGTTTCAATACAAATACAGCGATGGTCAATTCAATGCAAAAAGCTATTCAATCAAAATCTGTGAGTAAAAATATAGTTCAGTATGTAAATACAACCGACAGAGTTGCAGTAGATTATATGCTGTCCAAAATGGAAAAATATATTGATGTAATAGTTCCTCGAGGAGGCAAAGGTCTTGTTAAGAAAGTTCAGGATACTGCAAAAATTCCAGTTATTGGTCACCTTGATGGCATATGTCATATTTATGTTGATGAAACATCGGATCCTGATCTTGCAAGTAAAATTGTAGAAAATGCAAAATTAAGAAGGACTGGTATTTGCGGTGCTGCAGAAACAGTTCTTATAGATGAAAAGTGTATTGATAGTCATTTAGGTAAAATAATAGAAACTCTCATTGAAGGCGGTTGTGAAGTTAGAGGTGATAGCATATGTATGAAATTTTCCGATAAAGTGAATGCAGCAAATGAAATTGATTGGGAAACTGAGTATCTTGATGCAATTATATCAATTAAAATTGTTAAGGATGTTGATGAAGCAATTGATCATATAGCTAAATATGGATCGGGACATACCGAAAGTATTATTTCTGAAAATAAAATTAATGTTGAAAAATTTTTAAATTCAGTAGGCAGTGCAATTGTGATGCATAATGCATCTACTCAGTTTGCTGATGGTGGAGAATTTGGGCTTGGTGCAGAAATTGGAATAGCAACAGGCAAGCTACATGCAAGAGGTCCTGTGGGTCTTGAAGGTTTGACAACCTACAAATATATTGTTCGTGGAAGTGGGCAGGTAAGACCATAAATGAAGATAGGAATTCTAGGAAGCTCATTCAATCCTCCACACAAAGGTCATTTAGAAATATCAAATCGAGCACTGACGACTTTTAGTTTGAATGAAGTTTGGTGGCTGATAACCAAAGTTAATCCATTAAAAAACTCTTCTGATTATATTCCATTAAATGAGCGAAAAAATAAAATTGATGAAATCACTGAAAATAAGAATATTAAATTCAAATATTATGAAGAAGAAACAAATTCTAACTACCTCATAGACAATCTAAAATATATAAAAGAAAAATTTTCAAAAGATACTTTCATTTTTCTTATGGGAAGCGACTCACTTAATGAGATGCACGAATGGAAAGAATACGAGAGTATATTTAAGCAAATACCTATTGCAGTATTCAATCGACAAGATAGTGAATATCAATCGTTAAACTCAAAAGCAGCCAAAGCATTTGAAAAATACCGTATAGATGATCTATCAAAGAGCTCAATATTTAAGGAAGGTCCCAGCTGGACATTTATTCAAGATTTTGATGAAAATATATCTTCTACAGAAATAAGGTCTAAAATTGACTAATATCCTTGAAAATATCCTGACAGAATTGGAGGACAGCAAAGCTTCAGATATAGTTTCAATTAATATTTCAAAAAAAACATCGCTAGCTGATTATCTAGTATTTGCAACGGGGACCTCCAATCGACATATCAATTCTATTTCACAGTCAGTACATAAAAAGTTAAAGAAATTAAATATCAAAACCCCTTCTATTGAGGGAAGCAATGATAGTGGATGGGTCGTTATTGATAGTGGAGATGTAATAGTGCATTTATTTAAAGATGAGATTAGGAAGTTTTACAACCTTGAAAATATGTGGTCAACCGAAATAGAATAATAGATTTAATATCATGGACATTGAAATTTTATATCATGATAAGTTTAAATTTGAGCAAGAAGAGTTTCTTTTTAAAATGTATCTAAATCGTATTACTAAAATATCTAATAATCTTATATCTAAAATTAAGGCTGAAAAGATTAGTGATAAGTCTCTCATAAAGAAAATAAAATTAAAAAAAGGAACTGAAGCAATAATACTACTTGATGAAAAAGGTGAAAAGGTCACAACAGAAAAATTCAAGCACTTATTATTTGGAACCTCATTTAGTAAAATATTATTTGTGCTTGGAGGCACAGATGGATTTAGTGAGGAGATAATAAATTTGTCGAATAAACAAATATCGCTAAGTAAAATGACACTAACACACTCTTTTGCTGCTATTATTTTATTAGAACAAATTTATAGATCTGTTACTATTAAAATTAATCATCCTTATCACAGAGCATAAAATGAAACTATTTTTTACTTTTATTTTTTTTATATCTTCTTTTTTTAGTTTTAACTATTTGTCAGCAAATAATCAGGATCTTTACAAAAAATTAGAGGTCTTTGGTGATGTATTTGACATTATAAAAAAAGATTATGTCGAAGAAATCAATGATGAAGAAGTTATTGAATATGCCATTAATGGAATGCTTCAATCGCTTGATCCCTTCTCCAGTTATATGGCGTCAGAAATATATTCTGACATGCAGGAAGAAACCAAAGGTAAATTTGGCGGACTTGGTATTGAGGTGACCATGGAAAATGGTTATGTCAAAGTTATTTCACCCATTGATGATACCCCGGCAGCAAAGGCTGGNGTAAGACCTGGTGATTACATTACACATATTGATGACGTTGATGTTCTTGGATTAACTCTTGCTGAAGCTGTTGAACTTTTAAGAGGACCTGTAGGAAAGTCTCTTACTATCACCGTTGTTAGAATCGGTGAAGAAGATCCTCTGGATATTAGCTTAAAACGGGCAATTATTACAGTTCAAGCGGTAAAATTTCGGGCAGAAGGAAATATAGGTTACATCAGACTAATCTCATTCAGTGAACAAGCAGATAAAGGAATAAAGAACGCCATAAAAGAATTAACCGCTAGTATAGGAAGTGAAAAGATCGAAGGGTTTGTTTTAGATTTAAGAAATAATCCTGGAGGACTTTTAGATCAATCAGCAAAGGTCACAAACAATTTTCTAAGATCAGGTGAAATCGTTTCAATAAAGGGAAGAGATAAAAATGATATCTCAAGGTTTACAGCATCTGGTGGAGATATTGCAAGTGATAAACCTATAATAGTTATAATTAATCAAGGATCTGCTTCTGCATCAGAAATTGTTGCTGGAGCTCTTCAAGATCACAAAAGAGCAATTATCATAGGTGAGCAGTCTTATGGTAAGGGATCTGTTCAAACAATTTTTCCTCTAAAGGATTTAAGCGCTATTCGTATGACTACGGCTTTATATTATACGCCATCTGGAGATTCAATCCACAAAGTTGGTATTACGCCTGATATAGAAGTTGAATTTATTTATAATGAAGATGATGACGAACAAGATAATCAACTTGATTACGCCTTAGATCTCTTAAACAAAGATAGTGTTGTAGAGTAAAATCACAAATTTAATGAACAAAGAAAAAATTGGCATGCTTAAAGAAAAATACAGAAGAGGTGTGGGCATGATGATCATAAACAAAAATCAAGAAATATTCATTGGTCAGAGATTCGAAAAAGATAAATCAGCTTGGCAGATGCCTCAGGGAGGTATTGATAAAGGAGAAAAAACTGTTGATGCTGTAAAAAGAGAGATGCATGAAGAAACTGGTATCAAAAAAAACTTCGAAATACTCTATGAAACTAAAACATGGCATTACTATAAACTGCCTATTTATTTACAAAAAAAATTATGGGGAGGAAAGTTTGTAGGGCAGAAACAAAAATGGTTCTTGATTCATTTTAAAGGTAAAGATGGTGAAATTAATATAAAAACAAAAAAACCTGAGTTTAAAAAATGGAAATGGACTTCTTCTAAGAAAATGATGGAATTAATAGTCCCCTTTAAAAAGAAACTATACTCTGATGTGGTATCTGAAATGGCGGAAGAATTAAATAAGAATAATTAAGTAATTATTGAATTTACTACTCGCTCACAATTCCTTCAGCTACTACAAGCAACTTATTTTCTGAGAATTTTACAAACCCTTTTTCTACATTAAAAGAATTTGTATCTTTATCGGACGTAACAACAATTGTGCCTGGCCTTAGCGAAGTTATGATATTGGCATGATTAGCTAAAAAACCAATATCACCCTCTATGCCTGGAACCACCACCATCGATGCTTCTCCATCTAAGTAAGTCTGCTCAGGAGTAACAACACTAAAATTAAATAAATCAGACACTTATTTATGCAGCCTCAACTGCCATTTTTTCAGATTTTTTAATTGCCTCTTCAATTGTGCCTACCATGTAGAAGGCTGCTTCAGGGAGATGATCATACTCACCCTTACAGATTGCATCAAAACCTTTAATTGTATCGTCTAATTCTACATAAATTCCTGGTGTTCCAGTAAAGACCTCTGCAACAAAGAATGGCTGAGACATGAACCTTTGAATTTTTCTAGCACGTGAAACAGTCAACTTATCTTCCTCAGATAATTCATCCATACCAAGAATCGCAATGATATCTTGAAGTGATTTATATGTTTGTAGAACAGATTGAACATTACGAGCAACTCTATAATGCTCTTCACCAACAATGCGNGGGTCAAGAATTCTNGAAGTACTGTCTAATGGATCAACGGCAGGATAAATTCCCAATTCTGCAATTTGNCTTGAAAGCACAGTTGTTGCATCNAAGTGCGCAAAAGACGTTGCAGGCGCTGGGTCTGTTAAATCATCGGCAGGAACATAAATTGCCTGCACAGAAGTAATCGATCCTTTATTTGTAGATGTTATTCTTTCCTGAAGTGAACCCATGTCTGTTGCTAATGTTGGTTGGTATCCAACGCAGACGGTATCCTTCCAAGAAGTGCTGACACCTCTGATCCAGCTTGAGTAAATCGAAAGATATTATCAACAAAGAATAATACATCTTGACCTTCCATATCTCTAAAATATTCAGCAACAGTCAGTCCAGTTAGAGCAACTCTTGCACGAGCTCCTGGAGGTTCATTCATTTGACCAAACACTAGAGCACATTTAGAGTCTTTTCCCTCAAGAGTATTCACGCCTGACTCTAACATTTCGTGATACAAATCATTTCCTTCACGAGTTCTCTCTCCTACTCCAGCAAATACTGAGTAACCACCGTGAGCTTTTGCGATATTATTAATCAGCTCCATAATAATAACTGTTTTTCCAACTCCTGCTCCACCGAAAAGACCAATCTTTCCTCCACGTGAATATGGCGCAAGTAGATCAACAACTTTGATTCCTGTTACGAGAATTTCTGTTTCAGTTGCTTGATCGACGAATTGAGGAGCATCTCTGTGAATAGCCCATCTATCAGCTGACTTTATTTCACCTCTCTCATCCACTGGCTCGCCAACAACATTCATTATTCGACCAAGAGTTTCTGGGCCAACTGGAACTTGAATTTGATTTCCAGTATCTATAACTTCATCTCCTCTTGTCATTCCATCAGTTGACTCCATGCGATTGTTCTCACTGTTGACTCACCTAAGTGTTGAGCTACTTCGAGTACTACTTTTTTCCCTCCGATGTTACATTCCAATGCCGTAAGAATAGAAGGGAGATTTTCTTCAAATCTCACATCAACGACGGCTCCGATTACTTGCGAAATTGCTCCTTTATTATTAGTGGTCATATTGTGCTCCTTTTTTAAACTGCTTCTGCTCCAGAAATTATTTCTATAAGCTCTTTTGTAATAACCGCCTGTCTAGAACGGTTATAAAATAGTGTTAGATTATCAATCATATCTCCCGCATTTCTAGATGCGTTATCCATCGCGCTCATTCTAGCCCCTTGTTCGCTTGCAGCGCTTTCTAATAAGGCCTTAAATACTTGGACAGTAAAGTTAAGTGGTAGAATTTCATCGAGAATTTCACTTTCTCCAGGCTCAAATTCAAAAAAAGATTCTTCTTTTTTTTCTTCATCTGCTTCGTCATTAATAATTTCAATTGGAATGACTTGTTGTTCTGTTGGAATTTGAGAAATTACAGATTTAAACTCGTTATAGAAGATTGAGCACTTATCGAACTCACCATCAAAAAACATTTTCACAATTTTATCTGAAATATTTTTTGCATCTTGATAGGTTATAGATTTTACCGCTCTCATATCAATGACTTCAGTAATCATCTCAGATATTGTCTTTTTAAAATGTCATAACCTTTTTTACCAACGCATACTATTTTAACAGTTTTATTTTGGTCAATGAGATTTTCTATTTTATCTCTTAGAGTTCTTGTAACAATTGAATTAAAACCTCCACACAAGCCACGTTCAGATGTAAAAAGTATTAACAGATGAATTTGATCTTTTTCATCTCCTGTTAAAAGATTTCTGTCAGTTGATGAAGGCTTGTAACCCTTTGATATAGACTCGATTAAATCTTTCATGCTGTCTGAGTATGGACGACTTGACTCAGCAGACTCCTGAGCTCTACGAAGCTTGGCGGCTGCAACCATTTTCATTGCTTTAGTAATCTTCTCTGTAGACTTTACACTACCAATTCTTTTCTTCAGATCGTCTAAGTTAGGCATTTTTATTTACTCTATCTATTTTTTTTGAACTCTTCGATGATAGTGCTTAACTTTGAAGCAACGTCATCCTCAAGATTACCTGAGCTGTTAATAGCTTCAATGATATCTCCATGTGAAGATTTAATGAGTTCAAATAGATCCTTTTCAAAATCTTTAATCAAATTCAGTTCTAAGTCATCGAGGTAACCATTAACACCCGTAAAAATTGAAACAACCTGTTCAGCGATTGTCATGGGCGAGTATTGATTTTGTTTTAAGAGCTCAGTTAATTTAGAGCCTCGATTCAATAATTTTTGAGTTGATGCATCAAGATCTGATCCAAACTGGGCAAATGCAGCCATTTCCCGGTATTGAGCAAGCTCTAATTTAATTGAACCGGCCACCTTTTTCATTGCTTTTGTTTGAGCGGCAGAACCAACTCGAGAAACACTTAGTCCCACATTCACTGCAGGACGTATTCCTTGGTTGAATAATTCTGTTTCTAAGAAAATTTGTCCATCAGTTATCGAAATAACATTAGTTGGGATGAAGGCACTCACGTCATTGGCCTGTGTCTCAATTACTGGCAATGCAGTTAGAGAACCTCCGCCACTTTCATCATTTAATTTTGCAGCTCGTTCAAGTAATCTGCTGTGAAGATAGAAAACGTCACCAGGGAATGCTTCACGCCCAGGGGGTCTTCTAAGTAAAAGTGACATTTGACGATAAGCAACTGCTTGCTTTGAAAGATCATCATAAATGATTAGAGCATGCATGCCATTGTCCCTAAAATATTCACCCATAGAACAGCCAGTATATGGTGCAAGGAATTGAAGTGGGGCTGCATCACTTGCGGTTGCTGCTACAACAGTTGTATACTCCATTGCTCCTGCATCCTCCAAAGTTTTTACAGTCTGAGCGATTGAGGATCTTTTTTGCCCGATACCCACATATATACAATACAGTTTTTTTGATTCATCATCTGATGCATTTATTGTTTTCTGATTTATTATGGTATCAATTGCAATAGCAGTTTTTCCTGTTTGCCTATCTCCGATAATTAACTCTCTTTGACCTCTTCCAACAGGTATAAGACTATCAATAGCTTTTAAACCTGTCTGCATTGGTTCTGACACTGATTTTCTTGGAATAATTCCTGGAGCTTTTACTTCAATTCTACTTCTATTTTCAGAATCAATGTTACCTTTTCCATCTATCGGATTTCCTAACGCATCAACTACTCTACCTAGTAGTTCCTTACCTACTGGTACATCAACAATTGCATTAGTTCGCTTTACAGTGTCTCCCTCTTTAATATTTGCATCACTTCCAAATAAAACTACACCAACATTATCGTCTTCAAGATTTAAAGCCATTCCCTTAGTTCCATCGTCAAAGAGAACCATTTCACCAGCTTGAACATTATCTAATCCATATATTCTTGCAATTCCATCTCCGATTGATAATACCTGTCCAACTTCACTGATTTCAGAGTCAGAACCAAAGTTTTTAATTTCTTCTTTTAATATTTTTGATATTTCTGAAGGTTGTATATCCATTTAAGCGACCTCTTTCATTTTTTCTTTTAATAGTTGTAATTGGTTTTTAATACTGCTGTCAATCATTTGACTGCCAACTTGAATTTTTAATCCTCCGATTAGTTCTGGCTCGATATTTAATTGTATATTGAAGTCAGCGTTAAATTTATCTTTTAACTTTGAACTGATATCAGCTAACTGAGCATCAGTTAACGCATAGGCAGAAGATACAGTTGCTACTCTTTCACCTTTTAGTGAAGCCAATAAGTTCTCAAATGTTCCTACAATTTCTAAGAGATAATTGACACGATTTTTTTTAATGATGACACCAATGAAATTTGATACAAGTTTTGATAGTTCAATTTTTTCTGCAATTGTGTCGAAAAGTTTTATTTTGTTTGATTTACTTATTGAGGGATTCATTATGACAGATAGGACTTCTTGATCTTCTTGTAAAATTTCTTTAATCCTTACTAATTCATTAGATACTGAATCTAATACTTTGGCCTCTTTGGCCAACTGAAACAGCGCGTTAGCATATCGGTCAACAGCTGCTATTTGGTAAGTATTAACTTTAGACATTATCCATTAAATCTTTGAAATTTCAGTCATTGCGTACCATTAACTCTTACTTTTTTCAAGCATTGGAATGTCGCATTCACAATTAATTATACAAAGCTGTATGGATCAATATCAACCGATATATTTACATTTGGAAGCGTCTTAGACCTGGACAGCCAAGTCTCAACAATTTTTTGCATATTTCTGGCTTTTTTATCATGTATTAAAAACCTTTGCCGATGACGTCCTTTTAATTTGGAAAGCGGTGCTGGAGCAGGTCCATACACTTCTAATTCTGGGATCTTGGGAGTGGAATTATATAGTATACTGCATTGACTTCTGACCCTCTCAATATTATTGCCACTGACAATAATTGCTGCCATTTTTCCAAGAGGTGGGAGCTTATTATCAACTCGATAATTAATTTCATTTTCATAAAATTCATCTCTATTTAATGAGGACAGTGCTTGTATAGTTTCATTATTTGGATAATAAGTTTGTATGAATACCGATCCCTCCAATTCTGCCCTACCTGCTCTACCAGCAACTTGGTAAAGAGCTTGATAAGTTTTTTCCGAGGCTCTTAGGTCACCGCCTCTAAGAGACATATCGGCATCAATTATGCCAACGCATGTCAAACGTGGAAAATGATATCCCTTAGTAATCAATTGTGTTCCAATAATAATGTCATAATTATTTTCTTTGATTTCTCGAACACGCTCATCAAGTTCAATTTGTGATTTTATATGATCACTCGAAAACAAACATATTTTAGCAACTGGAAATAATTTTGTAATTTCAGTATAAATTTTCTCTATACCGGCACCATAATCAATAAATTGTTGATCATCGTTATCACATGATGGGCAATTGAGTCCAAATGATTTAACGCTATGTCCACAATGATGACATAGTAGATTTTTATTTTTTATATGTTCTACAAGATAACTTGTACAATTCTTACACGTAAATTTATAACCACAAGATTTGCATATGACTACAGGCGCATAACCTCTTTTATTTATGTATAAAAGTGCTTGGCTTTGATTAGATATTGTTTTTTCAATTGCATTCTTGAGTGGATTAGACACCCATTGATCTTTTCCTAATTTTTCTTTTCGCATGTCGATTATTTTTATTTTATTTTCTACATTGCTGAAAAATTTATTTTTTATAGATACTTTGTGATATTTTTTCTTGAACACATTAAATATTGTTTCTAATGACGGTGTTGCACTAGTTAAAATTAATGGGATATTTTCTATAGACGCTTTAACTACTGACATATCTCTCGCATGATAAATTCCTTTCTCCTCTTGCTTGTAAGAAGTGTCATGCTCTTCATCAAGAATTATCATGCCTAATTTCTTATAGGGCAAAAAAAGTGCTGATCTTGCCCCAACAATGATCTTTGATGTTCCATTGATTATATTTTTTAACGTTTTGGTCTTCATGCTTGCACTTATCTTTGAATGCCAAACATCAGGAGTAAATCCAAACCTTTCTTCAATTCTTTTAACAAAATCACTTGTTAAAGAAACTTCTGGAAACATAATTAATACTTGTTCTTTTTCAGTTAAATAATTTTTTAAAGTGCTGAAATAAACTTCAGTTTTTCCCGATCCTGGGACACCATCTAATAAGATTGTGTTGTAATCTCGTCTAGATGATATTTTTAAAATTTTTTCACTTGCCCTTTTCTGCTCAATATTAAGTTCAATTATTTTTTCTTGGGTAGCCATATTTTCACTCGGTGTATCAATCTTCTTTTCATCAAAGTAAGTTTTTGAATGAGATAATATCATTTTCAGAACTAGGCCTCTTTGTATTGCATTATAACTACTTACCCATTCCAAAAATTTAAGCATTTTTGAAGTAAGCTGGTGTGCATCAGATACCTTCTCGATCTCTTTTATTTTAATTTTATTTGGCTCATAATTTTCTAATACAGCAGTAATTACTCCTACTTTAAGACTCGAACGTAAAGAAGCTTGAACAATCGAGCCTATCTTAGGCTTACTCTTACTTATTAGTTTATAAGTAAAGTCTTCACTAATATTGTGCGCAAATAAAACATTTACGTAAAAAAGATCTTTTGACATACATTTGGTCTGATTCTTTATTTATGCTATAAATATATCAGTCAAAAATATTAAATGTTATGGAATTCTTTTTAGATACTGCTGATGTTAAGTTAATTAAAGAGCTAAACAAAACAGGTTTGATTAATGGAATTACGACAAACCCGTCGCTAGTTGCTAAGTCTGGAAAGAATTTTTTAGAAATCCTGAAAGAAATTACTAAAATTATAAAAGGACCAATAAGTGCNGAAGTTACAGCNCTTGATACAAAGGGTATGATCGCAGAAGCAAATAAGCTCAAAAAAATATCGAAAAATATTGTTATCAAGTTACCTCTAACAGAAAATGGATTAAAAGCATGCAAGTCTCTTTCAAAAAGAAAAATTAAAACTAATGTCACACTATGTTTTTCAGCGGCTCAAGCACTGTTAGCCGCAAAATGTGGAGCCACCTATATATCCCCTTTTGTAGGGCGGCTTGATGATATTGGTGAAAACGGTATGGAATTAATTCAACAAATAAAATCTATTTATTCAAATTACAAAAATTTAAATACTAAAATATTAGTAGCATCCGTAAGAAATGCTGATCATGTCATAAAGTCAGCTATCATAGGAGCTGATGTCGTAACTTTACCTCCTGACACACTCATGGAACTTTACAACCATCCTCTTACAAAAAAAGGTTTAGATGCTTTCCTTAGTGATTGGAAAAAGACGAAACAATCAATCGTTTAAATAAGTGAATAAACATATTGAAGATGCATTTACTAACTGGCTAGGAAATTTAAAAGAAGTAAGAAATCTTAGTGACAATACACTGATAAGTTACAAACACGACNTTAAAAGTTTTATAGAGTTCATTAGTACTCATACNGGTTCAGAAGTTTCAATAAAATACCTCAATGATATGAAAATTTCTGATTTTAGAAGTTTTCTCTCTTACCTGAGAAATAAAGATATAAGCTCCACATCCATAGCAAGAATAATATCGTCTTTAAAATCTTTCTTTAATTATCTGCTNAATACAAATTTAATTGAAAGCACTGTTGTTCAGTCTTTAAGAACACCTAAGCAAAAAAAATCTTTACCAAGACCCATTTCATCCGAACTTGCAATTGAAACTATTAAACATGCTCAAGATATGGAGAAAGAAAAATGGATAGGAATGAGAAATAAATCAATTTTAATGCTTTTATATGGATGTGGATTAAGAATTTCTGAAGCACTAAACTTAAATTTTGAAGATATAAATGAAAATGACTACTTAATAATTAAAGGAAAAGGAAATAAGGAACGCATGGTACCGTTAATGGACTATGTAAAAAATGATATCGAAAATTATATACATGAGTGTCCTAAAAATTTTATGAAAGATGATCCCTTGTTTGTTGGCAAAAGATTGGACCGCCTTAGTCCCAGAATAATACAATATGTCTTAGAAAAGATTAGACACAATTTATCTCTTCCTGAAACTGCTACTCCTCATGCGCTCAGGCACAGCTTCGCCACCCATCTNCTTGATTCTGGTGGAGATTTAAGAACAATACAAGAATTACTGGGACATAGCAGCTTGTCAACTACTCAAAAATATACAAAGGTNGAAACAGAAAAGCTATATGACGCTTACTCAAANACCCATCCTCTTGCTAAGAAGTAAATAAATTATATATTAAGCATTANATGAATAATCCAATTCAAAAATGGCATGATGTAGTGAAGCTAAGAGATTATAATACTCTTACAGAAATNCTNCACGATGATGCAATTTTCTATTCACCTGTCGTCTATACTCCTCAAAAAGGAAAAGANATAACTTTGAAATATTTNATTGCAGCTTCAGAAGTATTTAATGCCTCAAGTTTTAAATATGAAAAAGAAATGATCGGTGAAAACTCTGCAAGCTTAGAGTTTTCGCTAACAATTGATGATACTGATATCAATGGAATTGACCTAATTACCTGGAATAATGATGGATTAATTACTGAATTTAAGGTATTTATAAGGCCGCTTCAGGGCGTAAATTTAATACACAAAATGATGCAAGGAATGTTAGAAAGTTTTAAAAATGTCAGTTGATTTCCTATTTCAGTACTCTGCTCTAGAACTTTTCTGGCTACTTGTTCCAATACTTGTCGGAATAGCTGTTGTTGAGTCGCTCGCAATTTATTTTTTTAAATTAAAAGGAAAAAATGATTTTAAAGAGTGGATATTAAACATGACAATGGGAACTTTGAGTTACCCTATTAATGGAATATTTGCTTTCATTACACTTGGGGCTTTATTTTGGGCCAAGGAATTTCAAATTTATACATTTCCATTCACATTAAGTGCTTTAGTACTTTGTTTTATACTTGATGACTTAACTTTTTATTTACATCACAGAATTTGTCATAGATGGCGATGGGGATGGGGTTTACATCGAACGCACCACTCTTCTGAAAGAATGGGAATTGATGTAGGTGCGAGACAACCATTTACAAAACATTTCACAGGAACACGTATGCTAAAATTGCCACTGGTAATTATTGGATTTGATCCTGTGATGGTTTTATTTTGTGTTTTTATAAATGGTTATTACCAATATTTGTGTCACACTCAAACAATACATAAACTTCCAAGATGGTATGAATATCTATTTAATACTCCATCTCACCATAGAGTTCATCATGCCAGGAATCCAAAATATCTAGATTCAAATTATGCTGGAACGCTAATGATTTGGGATAGAATGTTTGGCACATTCGTTCCTGAAGATCCAAAAGAACCTTGTGATTATGGATTGGTAGTTCCAATGACATCATTAAACCCCTTAAGAATCCTATTTGAAGAATATGCAAATATTTTCAAGGATATAACAATGCGTGGCATAACTTTAAAAGATAGATTTATGTATCTTTGTGGCCCTCCTGGATGGTCTCACGATGGAACAAGAAAAACATCAACGGAGATAAAAGAAGATTACTACAACGTAATAAAAAATACTTAATGCTTCCAGCGCATTATGCCTTATCTGAAATATTGATCGTTCTGGTTAGTGTTTACACTCTAACTGTATTCTTTAAAGCAAGACAATTTTATATTTTTGCTGGNGTATTTTTGATCAGCTGTGCAGCACTAATAGCATCTATAAGGTTTGGAATAAATTATCAAAATGAATTAAAATCTTTTCATCAACTTTTATCTGCAATATCTCTATTGTTTGGTATTCCTCTGATTGTTATTGAAATAATGAAAAGAAGTAATCTTCTTAATAATAAAATCATTTATCTAGTTCTTCTAATCGCAATTATTTTTAGTCTATTTATACTTCTTCAGGCAAAAAATTTGATAATCCTGGTGGCTGCATCTTGGTTAATAATAGGTGCTATTTTTTCGATACTTATTTCGAGAGAGCGTGCCTTGATGAGAATTGTCTCNGGTATTTTTTTTTCACTCATCATTATAAACTTAATATTAAGAAGAATGGAGCTGTTTGACNCTTCTACTAGCTGGCACTTGTATCACATTGGAATAGCAGTTTGGTTGTATCTACTTATAAGAATTTTAAAGCAGAAAGAGACTAAATATGTATAGCTTGATTTTCTACATTAAGAGCCGCTTCTTTTATTGACTCAGTTAATGTTGGATGAGCATGGCACGTTCTGGCTATATCTTCAGCCGATGCTCCAAATTCCATAGCAACCGTAAGCTCACCTATCATATTGCCTGCGTCAGCACCAATTATATGAACACCCAATACTTCATCGGTTTTATTGTCGGATAAAATTTTTACAAATCCACCTGTATCATTCATTACTTTTGCTTTTGCATTTGCAGTAAAAGGAAATTTACCGACTTTATAGGTAATGCCCGCAGCCTTTAATTCATCTTCTGTTTTGCCTACTGAAGCAACTTCTGGGGCTGTATATATTACTGATGGAATTGCACTATAATTGACATGTCCTGCCTGCCCATCAATAATCTCTGCAACGGCAGTTCCTTCTTCGGATGCTTTATGGGCTAGCATTGGACCTAATTTGCAATCACCCACTGCATAAATATTATCGATCGAAGTTTTAAAATGATTATCAGTAATTATAAAACCTTTATCATTTAATTTAACTCCCAATTCTTCAAGATTTAATCCAAAGGTATAAGGTCTTCTGCCCGTAGAAATTAGAACCTTGTCACAGTCTATATCCATAGTTTGCCCCTTGTTTTCCACTGAGACAGATAAAGAATCACCTTCTTTGCTTACTGATCTTAATGCCGTAGAAAGTTTAAAGTCAAAACCCTGTTTAATGAGTATTTTCTGAAAACTGCTTGATACTTCTGTATCCATTCCTGGAAGAATTCTATCTGCATATTCAATGACTGTTACCTTAGAACCAAGTCGTGACCAAACGGATCCCATTTCCAGGCCTATATAACCTGCGCCAATGACAACTAAGTGATTGGGAACTGATTGCAGACTTAATGCGCCAGTAGATGATAAAATATCCTTTTCATCGATCACTACTCCATCAGGACTAGATACCTCAGATCCAGTAGCAATAATTATTTTTGCAGATTTAATTGTCTCTGATTTTTCACCTGATAAAATTTCTATTTCATTAATATTCTTTAGTTTTGCAAACCCAGACTTACGATTGATTTTGTTTTTTTTAAACAAAAATTCAACTCCTTTAGTTAGCGATTCAACACTTTCTGATTTTTTTTCCATTATTTTACTCAGATCAAAGGAAACATTATCGAAATTGATTCCCAACTTCTTTAGATCCGATGCCTGATCATATAAATGTGAGGAGTGAAGAAGAGATTTTGATGGAATACAGCCAATATTAAGGCATGTTCCTCCTAAAGTCTGACCTTTTTCAATGCAACAAACATTGTAGCCTAACTGTGCAGCTCTAATTGCACAAACATATCCTGCAGGTCCGCTACCTATAACTGTAATATCAAATTCTTCCATTCTATACCCCTAGTAGAATTCTATTTGGATCTTCTAAACTTTCTTTAACTCTAACCAAAAAAGTGACTGCGCCTTTGCCGTCCACAATACGATGATCGTAAGATAGAGCAAGGTACATCATTGGCCTAATTACGATATCGCCATTTACCGCAATTGGCCTTTCCTCAATCTTGTGCATGCCAAGTATCCCTGATTGAGGGGGGTTTAAAATAGGTGTAGACATAAGAGATCCATAAACGCCGCCATTCGAAACTGTAAATGTACCTCCTTGCATGTCATCGATACTTAATTTTCCAGTTCGAGCTTTTTGTCCTAAATTAAAAATCTCTTGCTCTATTTCTACTATTGATTTTTGATCAGCATCTCTGATNACAGGCACAACCAATCCTTGATCAGTTCCNACTGCAACACCGATATTATAAAAATTTTTATATATGACATCATTATTTTCAACTTCTGCATTAACCTCAGGAATATCTTTGAGAGCTGTGATACAAGCTTTTACGAAGAAAGACATAAATCCTAATTTTATTCCGTATTTTGACTCAAAAGCATCTTTATGCTCATTACGAGTTCTAATCAATTCGCCCATATCAACTTCATTAAATGTTGTNAGCATAGCTGCATTATTTTGTGCATCTTTGAGTCGTTTAGCTATAGTTTGTCTAAGTCGAGACATTGGCACTCTTTCTTCTTTACTGCCATGATCCTTACTTATTGATGGCTTTGTTGAAAGTTCTTGAACATTATTATTTGAAGCTAAAATATCACCCTTTGTAATCCTTCCATCTGAACGAGTAGTAGCTACTTGAGCAATATCAATATTTTTTTCTGCTGCAATTTTCCTAACTGCAGGTGATAGTTTTGAGACTTTACTCTCAAGAATTTCTTTTGGAGTATTGTCTAAAGGTACACTTGATTCTTGTATAACTGGCTTTTCCATCACCGGTTCTTCTTTNGGCTTTTCTTCTTTNGTGGTNACTATTTTTTCAGAATTTTCAGGTGCTTTTTTTACTTCTGCAGTATCATTGATGGCTCCCAATAATGCGCCTACCTCGACTGTTGATCCTTCAGGCGATGAAATTTTTTCAATCAATCCAGAAGCAGGGGAAGGAACTTCAAGAGTCACTTTGTCCGTTTCTAACTCAAGCAGTGGTTCATCTAATGTAACGCTGTCTCCCTCATTTTTATACCACTTAGCAACAGTTGCTTCTACAACACTCTCACCAAGAGATGGTACTTTTATATCTACGGACATACTAATTATTTAACACTTTAACAATATTATTCAATTGGCAGTTTGAACTTTACGAGAGATACCCCATCTTTATTGTCTTTTATTTCGCTTCTTTCTGACTCTGTAGCTAGTCTTAGAATATTTAATTGGTTTTCAGCNTGTCGATTAGCTATTCCTGTTGCAGGGGAAGCAGATGCTTTCCTTCCAATAAATAAGAGTTCTTCATATTTACCAGTTATTGATTGGTTAACTGACTCTACTCTATGCTTTACAAAGCGAAATGCGCCCATATTTGAAGGTTCTTCTTGAACCCAGTA
>JGI26064J46334_1000080_pt1 | contig 17730 bp, 15 predicted proteins | sample MarorgKNORR_S2LV_FD_46334 | JGI IMG/M metagenome (IMG submission 46334) | reverse complement strand
TACCGAATCATTATTGGGAAAGATGCTAAGAATAAATGTAAACAGTGGGGCATATTCAATCCCAGAAAATAATCCTTATGGAGATGAGATTTGGAGTGTTGGGCTAAGAAATCCATGGAAATTTTCCTTTGACAGTTTAAACGGAGATTTATGGATTGCGGATGTTGGTCAAAATGAATATGAAGAGATTAATATGGTTCAAAATAATCCTGCTAATATAAATTATGGATGGAGATGTTATGAGGGCAACGAACCTTATAATCTGTCTGGTTGCCCTGAAGAAGGTCTAACTTTTCCTGTTTCAACATATTCGCATTACAGTAGTGGAGACTTTAAGTGTTCAATTACTGGTGGATATGTGTATCGAGGTAATCAAATATCGGGGTTGAATGGGGTTTATTTTTTCGCTGACTATTGTAGTGGTGAAATTGGATTACTTTCAAAAAATGAGAATGATGAATGGGACATGTCCCTTGCGTTTCCAAATATAAATGGAAGTTGGGTTTCATTTGGTGAAGATATAAATGGTGAGCTTTATATAGCATCAATTAATGGAGGTATTTATAAAATTATTGATGCTGCCTTATCAAATAATGAAATTGATAGTAATACACTTAATTATTTTCCCAATCCATTTCAAGATTATATTCAAATCAATTCAGGTAGACCAATTAATATCGAATTATACGATTTATCAGGAAGGAAATTAAGGGAATTTAAAAATTATAATATAGAAATTTTGGATTTAAGCTTCCTGAGTAAAGGAACTTATATTTTAAAAGTTGACGGCTATCTAGTTAAAAAATTGATTAAAAATTAATTTTCTATTTTAATTTGATTGATGAAATTGTGGATGTTTTTTAAACCATTTTTTTGAATGTATTTTATAAAAGCGCTGCCCACAATACAACCCTTTGAGTATTTACTAGCAGTAGTGAAATTTTCATTATCTGAAATTCCAAAACCAATAATTTTAGGTGTAGATAAATTCATTTTTTCTAATTTTTTGAAATAATTTATACTGCTTTCATCGAATTTATTTGTAGAGCCAGTTATACTTGATGAACTTACAACATAAAGAAATCCATCGCTATTTTTATCTATATATTCTATTCTTTTTTTACTAGTTTGCGGAGTAATTAAAAATATATTTTGAAGTTGATTTTTTTCAAAAATTATTTTATAATTTGAAAGGTAAATATCAATTGGCAAGTCAGGAATTATCAAGCCATCAATTCCAATTTCATTACACTTTTTACAAAACTCCTCAACTCCAAATTGGAAAATAGGATTGAAATACCCCATGATTATTAAAGGAATATTGACATGATTTCTAATTTCTTTGAGTTGTTCAAATAGAATATTTGTTGATATTCCATTATCTAATGCAATTTTTGAGCTCATCTGAATAGTCTCACCATCAGCTAAAGGATCACTAAATGGTAAACCAATTTCAATCATATCCACACCAGCAGAAACTAAATTTTTAATTATTTCAATTGTACTATTTAATTCAGGAAATCCTGCGGTAAAATATATTGACAAAATATTGTCTTTTTCTTTAAGAGTTTTGCTAATTCTGTTCATTATATATTAAAATAATTTATATAATTCTCTAGATCTTTATCACCTCTACCTGAAAGGTTTAGAACAATTATATCAGTCGAATTAAATTTTTTATGATCAAACACTGCTAAAGCATGTGAGGTTTCAATAGCAGGAATAATTCCTTCAAGTTGAGACAATTGCAAACCAGCTGACATTGCCTCATCATCATCTATTGAAATAAACTCACCTCTTCCTGAGGTAAACAAATTAGCATGCATAGGCCCTATTCCTGGATAATCTAATCCAGCTGAAATTGAATAGGGTTCAGTTATTTGACCGTCATCGGTTTGCATAAGTAAGGTCTTGCTCCCATGTATAATTCCCGTTTTACCCAATTTTGTAGTCGCAGCTGATTTTCCAGAATTTACTCCTTTTCCAGATGCCTCAACACAAATAATTTTTACTCTTTCATCGTCCAAATAATCATAAAACGTTCCAGCCGCATTACTTCCTCCACCTACACAAGCGATTAAATAATCTGGGTAATTTCTTCCTTCAGCTAAAAGAAGTTGTTCTTTTATCTCTTTTGAAATAACAGACTGAAATCTAGCGACCATGTCAGGAAAAGGATGCGGTCCAACAACGCTCCCAACAATATAATGAGTATCAATTGGATTATTAATCCAGTCTCTCATTGCTTCATTTGTTGCATCTTTTAAAGTTGAGCTTCCAGATGTTACAGGAATGACATCAGCTCCTAACATTTTCATTCTTGCAACATTTGGAGCCTGTCTTTTAACGTCAGTAGCACCCATATATACGATACATTTTAAACCCATTAAAGCACAAACTGTTGCTGTAGCCACTCCATGTTGTCCTGCTCCAGTTTCAGCAATAATTCGCGATTTTTTTAATCTTTTTGCAAGTATTATTTGTCCTATTGTATTGTTAATTTTATGTGCTCCTGTGTGATTTAGATCTTCTCTTTTTAAATATATTTTAGCTGAATATTTTTCAGATAAATTTTTTGAAAAATATAGAGGAGATGGCCTACCAACATAGTCTTTAAGCAATTGATTAAATTCTTGCTGAAAACTATCATCACTCATTATTTTAATATAATTTTCTTTAAGCTCATCAATATTATGTAAGAGCATTTCTGGAATATATGCGCCTCCAAAATCTCCATAGTAACCTTTAGAATTTACATTATAACTCATTTTTAAAATTTTTAATTAATTCATAATCTTTTTTTGCATACTCAATTTCAAAGTGACTATTAATATCTATTGCAAAACAGTATTTTGAAATTGTTGAACTAAAAAAGTCTTTTAGTTCCTCTATATTGTGTAAACCAATACCGCCACTTAAGAAATATGGTTTATTAAATTTATAGCTTGTTAAAATTTTCCAGTCAAAAGATATTCCATTACCCCCCGGTAATTTTCCTTTTGTATCAAAAAGAAAATAATCGCATTTCATATAATTTTCGGTTGAATTAAAATTGAAATTTTTATCAATTGAAAATGCTTTTATTATTTTAACATCTCGAATTTGTGATATAAAATCAGGTTTCTCATTTCCATGTAATTGTACTAAATCTAAACTATATTTTTTAATAATAAAGTTTAGGTATTCGATTTCAGGATCAACAAAAACACCTACCTTTTTAATATTTTTATTAACCCTTGGTATTGGTTCATTATCGAAAAATCTTTTTGATTTATTATAAAATATAAAACCCATATAATCAGGGTTTAATTTTGAAATTAAACTGATATTATCATTATATTTCATGCCACAAATTTTTAATTTCATACTTCAATTTTTTTTATAAACTCGCTTGCGGCCAGTCCGGGATTTATTGTTTTCATAAAATATTCCCCTATTAAAAAACCATTGAATCCATATTTCCTTAAATCTTTGACAGTATTATAATTGTCAATTCCACTCTCTGAAATCTTTAAAAAATCACTAGGAATTTTTTTTGAGATGTTTTTTGAGATGTTTATATCTGTTTTAAATATTTTTAAATCCCTATTATTCACTCCAATCAAATCTATATATGGATTCATTACCTTTTCTAGTTCATTCTCATTATGAATTTCTGCCAAGACTTCTAGATGTAACTCATTAGCTAGCTTGGACAGCTTGAAAATTTCCTGTTTACTTAAAACTGAAGCGATTAATAAAATTACATCAGCGCCTAATGATTTTGATTCAACAATTTGAAATTCATCTAAAATAAAATCTTTTCTTAAAATTGGTCCTTCAAAAATTTCTCTAGCAATTTTTAAATCATCATTTGTCCCACCAAAGAAATCAAAGTCTGTTAGAACTGAAATTCCACAAACTCCTGCATCTTGATANCCGCTAATAACCTCTTGTATTTTTAGTTTATTGTTGATGATATCTTTTGATGGAGATTTTCTTTTATGCTCTGCAATTATTCCAGAGCTGCTTNATTTTAATTTGCTTTTTAAAGAAATAGTTTCTCTATCAAAAAATAAAGAAGACTCTAATTGACTTGTGGTATAATTTAGTTTGAGATGATTTATCTCATTTTCTTTATGGCGAATTATTTTATTCAGAATATTCATTTACTTAGTTCAATTAATGTATTAAATGATTGAAGGGCTTTTTTACTTAATAATGAGTCTTTTGCTAAGTCAAAAGCTTCGGAAATTCCGATTTCTTTTGCAGTAGAAATTGCCAAAGCAGAGTTTGCAAGAACAACATCAGTTTGCTCTTTCGTAGATCTCAAATTTAAAACATCAAGAAAAATTGAAGCAGCTTGCTCAATAGAATTACCACCAAAGATTTTTTCAGGGGAAATTATNTTTGAATCAAAATCTTTAGGTTTTATTAATAACTCATTATTATTTGAAACAACTTTTGAATCTCCNGTTAATGAAATTTCATCGTAGCCATCTAAAGAATNAACAATTGAATATTTAAATCCCTTAGTTGTTTCAAAAACAGACTTATAAAGTCTTAGAATATCCAATCCGTATACACCAACAAGTTGATTATTTGGTCGACAAGGNTTTACCAATGGACCTAAAATATTAAAAAATGTTTTCATTCCAAGTGCCTTTCTCACAGGTGCAACATTTTTCATTGCAGGATGAAATAATGGAGCATGTAAGACACATATATGAGCCTTATTTAAACAGGNTTTTAAATAGTCTTCTTCATTTGTAAATTTTATACCAAAATACTCTAACACATTGGATGAACCACAAGCTGAAGAAACAGAATAATTACCATGTTTTGCAACATGAATTCCTGCACCAGCTGTAACAAAAGATGCCAAGGTAGAGATATTAAATGTATTTTTATTATCACCNCCGGTGCCACACAAATCAATNGTTTCAAAATCACTAAAATCCAATTTTACACATAATTCTAGCAATGCATTTCTAAATCCAATAAGCTCATTTGTTGATGTTCCTCTTAACATAAAAACTGTCAAAAAAGAAGCAACCTGTTCATGATTATATTTTCCCATTGAAATATCAATAAGAATTTCTTTAGATTCTTTTTCATCTAAATTTTCATGATTTATTAATCTTGTTAAAATTTCTTTCATTTTAATTATTAATCCAGTTTTCTATAATTTTTTTTCCATAAGGGGTTAAAATAGATTCAGGATGAAACTGAACTCCCTTAACGTCATATTGGGTGTGTCTTATCGACATAATTTGATTATTGTCATCGACAGATGTTATTTCAAGTTGATCAGAAATATTGTCTACGACCCATGAATGATATCTAGCTGCTTGAAAATTATTTTTGATTCCATGAAAAATTGATTCGTCTTTTACACAAAGGTTTATGTTAGATGAAATTCCATGAAATACTTCATCTAAATTTTTCAAAGATCCACCATAAACTTCAGCAATAGCTTGTTGGCCAAGACATATTCCAAGAATACTTTTTGTTGGACCATACTTGTTGGCCAAGACATATTCCAAGAATACTTTTTGTTGGACCATACTTTTCAATTACTTTTTTCAATAGACCTGCCTCGTCGGGAATCCCAGGGCCAGGCGATAATAAAATTTTATCAAATTTTGAGATATCATCTAAATCAAATTTATCATTTCTAACAACGGTTACATCATAATTCATTTCCTTAATTAGGTGTACCAAATTATAAGTAAAACTATCGTAATTATCTATTACTAAAACCTTATTCATTTTATAATTTATCAGCCATTTTAATTGACTTTGTTAATGCATTTAATTTATTATAAACCTCTTGTAATTCATTATTTTCGTCAGACTTATCTACAATCCCAGCACCTGCTTGCCAATACAAAAAGTTATTTTTACTTAGGAAAGTTCTTATCATTATAGCATGATTAAAATCCCCATTGAAATCTAATATTCCTATTGCACCTCCATAATAACCTCTATTAGTTTTTTCATATTTTTCGATTAATGTCATAGCCATATGTTTTGGTGCTCCAGAAAGGGTTCCAGCAGGAAAAGTGTCTGCAATTATTTTTAAATTTTTATCATTGTTATCCAGCCTACCTGTCACTTTACTTACTAAATGAATAACATGAGAGAAATATTGTACTTCTTTAAATTTTTCAACCTTAACAAGCTGACAATTCCTACTTAAATCATTTCTAGCAAGATCGACTAACATAACATGCTCACTTCCTTCTTTTGGGTCATTTAGTAATTTTTCAGCAAGTATTTTATCCTCTGTTTCATTTCCAGTTCTTTTAAAAGTACCTGCGATAGGGTGAATTTCAGCTAACTTTTCCTTAATAACAAGTTGGGCTTCCGGTGAACTACCAAAAATTTTGTAACCTCCATAATCAAAATAAAATAAGTATGGAGAGGGGTTTATACTTCTTAGTGCTCTGTATACATTGAAGTCATCTCCAGAAAATTTTTGAGAAAATCGCCTAGATAAAACCAGTTGAAAAACGTCTCCCCTTTTACAATGATTCTTGGCATAATTAACTTGTTTTATAAATTCTTTGTCAGTCAGATTTGAATTTATATCATCAATAGAATTAAATTTATAATTACTTGTACTAGATACTTTTATAAGTTGATATATTTTGTCAATATTATTTTGCTCATCTGAAGAATGACAAAAAATATATGCCTCGTTCTTGAAATGATTAATTGCAATAATATTTTTATAAATACCATAATACATATCAGGAATTTTTACTGAATCATCTTTCACACTAATTTCTATATCCTCAAAATATTTTACAGCATCATAAGAGGTGTATCCAAAAAGACCGTTGCTAATGAATGGTAATTCAGAAGATTCAACTTTAAATCGATTTATGAAATTTTGTAGTTCAATGATTAAATTTTCTTTAGAGCAAGAAATTTNATTGTTTGACTTGTCAGGAAATTTCGTTGATAGAATATCTTCAAAAACTTCAAAAGATGCAATCTGATTAAAGCATATATATGAGAAACTATTATTATTTGAGTTGTAATCGCTACTCTCTAAGAGAAGGCTATTAGGATATTTATCTCTAATTCTTAAATAAACACTTACAGGCGTAATTGTGTCTACTAAAAATTTCTTTTTATATGTCTTTAATCTAAATTTTTTCATTTTTACTTCTTAATGGGGGCTTTTACACCCCCGTTAAAAAAACAAACTAAAACCAATCATGAACAAAAAAAAAGCTTATCGTGATGATAAGCTTTTTTTCAAATTAAAATATAGCGACTACCTCACGAAATGAATATTTCATGTTTCCACCACCACATATTTAATTGTAATTTTTTCATTGATGTAAATATAACAATCTATTTTTTTAAATAAAAAATGAAATCAAAAAATTTTAATCTATTTTTTTTGATTGAATACCGAATTAAATAGTCGACATTTGCAGCGAGAAAATATTTTATGTCAAAATTTAAAGAAATTGGTGTAGCAAAAGATTTATGTAAAGGCATAAATGAAATGGGCTTTATCAACCCGACTGAAGTTCAAGAACAATCAATACCGTTTTTATTACTTGAAAACAGGGATTTAATTTCACTGGCTCAAACAGGTACTGGGAAAACAGCAGCATTTGGACTACCAGTAATTCAAAAAACCGAATTAAAAAATAAATACGTACAATCTATAATATTATGCCCCACCAGAGAACTTTGTATTCAAATATGTAAAGATTTAGAAACTTACTCAAAATATGTATCTGGAATAAAAATTTTAGCAGTTTATGGTGGGACCAATATTGACACACAAATTAAATCTTTAAATAAAGGGGTTCATATTGTTGTTGGTACACCTGGAAGAACCAAGGATTTAATCAAAAGAAAAGTTTTAAAATTAGAATTGGTTGACAAGGTCGTATTGGATGAAGCTGATGAAATGTTAAGTATGGGCTTTAAAGATGATTTAGATTTTATACTAGAAAGAACAAGAGACGATCGACAAACCATGCTTTTTTCTGCAACTATTTCCAAGGAAGTTAAAAGTATCTCCAAAAGATACATGAGTGATGCAAAAGAAATTAGCGTATCCAAAATTAATTCAGGCGCAAAAAATATTGAGCATCATATATACAATGTTAGTTCTAGAAATAAATATGAAGCATTAAAAAGAATTGCCGATTTTAATCCTAATATATATGGTATTGTATTCTGTAGGACTAAAAGGCACACAAAAGATATTGCAAATAAATTTATGGCTGAGGGATATAATGCAGATGCTATTCACGGGGATTTATCTCAAAATCAAAGAGATGAGGTTATGCAAAGATTTAGAAATAAGTCATTACAAATTTTAATTGCAACTGATGTAGCTGCACGTGGCTTAGATGTAGATGATATAACGCACGTAATAAATTACTCATTACCTGATGATCCAGAAGTTTACATCCACCGAAGTGGTAGAACTGCAAGAGCAGGTAAAAGCGGGATTTCAATTGCTATCTCAAATGAAAGTGAAAGAAGAAAAATAAAATCAATTGAAAAAAAGGGAGGGATTAAATTTGTAAATAAGGACGTTCCAACCGGAGTGGAAATTTGTTCCAATCAACTTTATAAAATGATAGATAAAATTGAAAATGTTGAAGTTGATGAAAAACAAATAAAACCATTTTTAAAGGATATTTATCAAAAACTTGAATGGCTTGATAGAGATGAGTTAATCAAAAGATTTGTTTCTGTAGAATTTAACAGATTTTTAAACTATTATAAAGAAGCTAATAAACTACAATCTAAAAGAAGTAAAAAATCAGAGAAAAAAAGAGGAAACAAAAAATCAATGACTGGGTTTTCGATTAATATTGGAAGAAAACACAGAGCAACACCAATTGATATTATTTCAATTATTAACAGAGCTCTTAAATCTAACGATATTGAAATTGGAAAAATTGAACTCAACCGATACCAGAGTTTTTTTGAAATTGACAAAGATTTTGCTGACGAATTAACGTCAAATATTAAAAAGATTGATTTTAGAGGTAATGATATTGTTTTGGGGACTTCAATTGATTTGGATGAAGAAAGACCTAGACGAAGAGAAGAAAGAAGAAGAACAAGAAAGAAAATTAGCTCTAGAAAAAAATCAAAGAAAAAGAAAAAATCAAGATTTAGATAAATTAAAAACCCCCATCATAANGANGGGGGTTTTGTACTGAAGGCGGGACTTGAACCCGCACGGATATTACTATCCATTGGATTTTAAGTCCAACGTGTCTACCAATTCCACCACTTCAGCTTATATTGTATGTGAGCGAAAGACGGGATTTGAACCCGCGACCCTCACCTTGGCAAGGTGATGCTCTACCCCTGAGCTACTTTCGCAATATTTAAAAGATCATGCACCTTAAGTGCGGATGCAAATTTAATATAAATTTTCAAATATGAAACTTAATTAGGGAAAATTGAAATAGCAAATCCTCCAGCAGGAACTGTTGGTATTTTAATTTTACTTTTAGAGGTAACAGTCTTAGTTTCTATTTTATAAGATTGTGGATTTTTTGCATAGTCTGCGTCCTTTGAATCTCTATATATTGTAGCAGTATATTTTTTGTTATTATCAAGAAAACTAAAATCAATTTCTGCATTCCTTTTATTATAACCGTTTGAATTTCCGACAAACCAATTATCAGCACCCTTTTCTTTTCTGGCAATGGTTACATACTCACCAGGCTCAGCCTCTAAATAAACGGATTTATCCCAATCTAAAGCAACATCTTTAATAAATTGAAAAGCATCAGGAAATCGCATATAGTTCTTAGGTAAATCTGCGGCCATTTGCAAAGGACTATATATAACAACATACAGACCAAGTTGATTAGCTAATGTTGTGGTAACTGAACCGGGAGCAAGAGTTTCATTTAAATTTGGTGTAAAATCAGGTCTATTTTTTCTAGGGTCCATTTCAAAGATTCCTGGGGTGTAATCCATAGGACCACCGATTAATCTTGAAAAGGGTAAAATAGTCGTATGATTTAACTTTGAACCACGAAATTCAGCACCTCTGGCTGATTCATTACCAATATGATTTGGATAAGTTCGTGCGACACCTGTTGGTCTTACAGCTTCATGTGCATTTACCATAATCTTGTAGTCAGCAGCTTTATCTATCGCATAAATATAATGATCAACCATGTATTGACCATAATGTCTTTCTCCGGCGGGAATTATCCGTCCAACATAACCACTCTTTACCGACTTATAGCCATGTTTATTCATAAGCGAATATGCTTCATCCATGTGTCTTTCATAATTTCTTATGGCGCCAGATGTCTCATGGTGCATCATTAAACTTATACCTTTTTCTTTGGCATAGTTATTTAACTTTTCAATATCAAAATCAGGATAAGGAGTCAAAAAGTCAAATACATAATCTTTTTTCTTGTTAAACCAATCCTCCCATCCAATGTTCCATCCCTCAACAAGTAAGGCATCAAAACCATGTTGAGCTGCAAAGTCTATATACCTCATTACTTTCTTATTATTTGCAGCATGTGAATCATTTGGCTCTAACTCATCATAATTTGTTTCGTTTATTCTTACTGAGGAAAGATCATTGGTATACCACCAAGTACTTTGACCTGTAATCATCTCCCACCATACACCCATGTATTTTGTGGGTTTTATCCATGAAGTATCTTCGATCTTCGAGGGTTCGTTTAAATTGTAAGTAATTCTACTTGCTAAAATATCTCTTGCATCATCACTTACTATGACCGTTCTCCATGGGGTATTATGAGGTGCGTTCATATAAGCCATATTACCATATGCATCAGGTGTAAGATGACTTTCAAAAGTCATAGTTGAAGGATTAAATTCCAAATGCATTGCAGAATATTCTATCAATGCAGCCTCATGAATATTTATATAAAGACCACTGTCAGACTTCATCATTAATGCAGTTTGAACTCCCCAATCAGAAAATCTGTACATTGAAACATTTTCTTCCTTAAACTCAATAGATTTTTGTTTAATTTCAGTAAGCTTAGATGTTGTGTAATTATATTCCTGAGTATCATAGTCACCTGGAATCCATATGGCCTTATGATCGCCCGTCATTGCAAACTCGGTTTTTTCGTCAATGACAATAAAAGATCCCAAATTTTCTTGTAATGGAAATTCATATCTAAAACCAAGTGAATCATCAAATAATCTAAATCTAATATTTACTTTTCTCTGGGATTCTTTTTGCTCAAGTTCTACAAACATTTCATTGTAATTATTTCTAATTTCATTTTCTTCACCCCAAACTGGATTCCATGTTTCGTCTACAGTATCAAATGAAACATTGACAACTTTAAAATCACTTATCATGTCCAAAGTATCGGTTTTCATCCACTCAACATTATCTTTTAGTATAAATCCTAATCCACTGTTCAGAATAACAGGTTCTTCTTGAAAATTTAGTGAATAGGTTGGTCTTCCATTTTCGTCAATTGTAAAAATCAAATCAAAATTATTATCCGGTGATTTCAGGTTTTGAGCATTTATGAAAATTGTAAAGAACAGAAAGTAGTAAAAGGGAATAAATTTCTTCATTACTTAATCGTTTTAGTTAGTTTTTATTAGGGTGTTAAAATTAAAAAAAAATACTAATTATTTATCTTTCTTTTAAGTTCATTTAATTTAAGAAGTGCTTCAATTGGAGTTAATTCATCCAAATTTAAATTTTCTAAATCATTTTTCAATTCCTCAAGAATAGGATCACTGATATTAAAAAACTCCAACTGAGGAGAAATCTCATTAACAATTAACTCTTTTGATGAGCGGGACTGTTCAAGTTGCTTTAGCATATCATTTGCTTTGTTTAATACATCTTTAGGCATTCCAGCCATTTTTGCAACATGAATTCCAAAACTATGTTCACTACTCCCAGGAATTAATTTTCTTAAAAATAATATTTGATTATTTTCTTCTTTTATTGACACGTTAAAATTTTTAATTCTTTCAAATGAATCCTTCATTTGATTTAATTCATGATAGTGAGTTGCAAATAAGGTCTTTGGTTTTGAATGGTGTTGATGTAGATATTCTGAAATTGCCCAAGCAATTGAAATACCATCATAAGTACTTGTTCCTCTTCCAATTTCATCTAATAATATTAGGCTTCTCTCGGAAATATTATTGAGAATCAANGCTGTCTCATTCATTTCAACCATAAAAGTAGATTCACCCATACTAATATTATCAGAAGCGCCTACACGAGTAAAAATTTTATCAATTATACCCATTTTTAATTTTTCGGCAGGAACAAAGCATCCAATCTGAGCAAGTAAACAAATTATTGCTGTTTGTCGTAAAATTGCAGATTTACCAGACATATTTGGTCCAGTAATCATTATAATTTGTTGGTTTTTTTTATTAAGATAAATGCTGTTAGGAATATAAGGTTTGTCTATTGGCAACTGGCTTTCAATTACAGGGTGTCTACCATTAATAATTTCGATATCAAAAGATTCATCAATTTCAGGTCTTACGTAATTTTTCAAAATTGATAGACTGGAAAAAGAAATAAGACAATCCAACTCCGCTATAATTGAAGAATTATTTTGAATTTCTTTGATATGAGACTGGCAAGAATTTAATAATTCATCAAAAAATTTTATTTCAAGTTCCAATATTTTCTGTTCAGCACCTAATATTTTTGACTCATATTCCTTGAGTTCTTCAGTAATATATCTTTCCGCATTTACTAAGGTTTGTTTTCTAATCCAATTTTCAGGAACTTTATCTTTATGCGTATTTCTTACTTCTATATAATANCCAAAAACATTATTAGATGAGATTTTCAAAGACGGAATATTTGTAATCTCAGACTGTTCTTTTAACATGTCGTCTAGAAAATCTTTATTATTCTTGGATAAACTTCTAAGTTCCTTTAGTTCATTTGAAAAATCTGAAGAAATTGTATTTCCTTTAATAATNTTCACCGGTGGAGTTTCAGAAAGTGTAGAGCCTATTAGGTTTATTATTTCGTCGCAATTACTTAATGATTNAAACAATGAATTTAAATCATCAGATNTAGTTTTTTTAAACTCNTTTTTTAATGGTTTAATATTTTTTAGAGATTCATTAAGTGTATAAAGTTCTCGAGGATTAATTTTTTTGGTTGCAACTTTAGAAACCAATCTTTCCAAATCACTAAGCGAGGAAAGGGTTTCAATTAAAAAACTTCTATGTTTTTCTTTATTAATAAAATATTCAACAATATTGTGTCTTTTAAAAATAAGATCACTATCAGTTGATGGTAATGCCAACCACCTTTTCAATAATCTTCCTCCCATTGGCGAAATCGTATGATCAATAACATCAATTAAGCATTTTCCTTCAACGGTATTCGGAAAAAATATTTCTAGGTTTCTAATGGTAAATCTATCTAACCAAACGTGGCCTTTAAAAGGAATCCTCTTAATTGTTGTTATATGATTCAACTGATGATGTTGAGTTTCACTTAAGTAATGTAAAATACCTGCGCTAGAAATTATCCCTTCGAATAAATCACTAATACCAAAACCTTTAAGTGAATTAGTTTCAAATTGTTTTTGTATTAACTCATTAGCAAAATCAGAATTATAAACCCATTCCTCTAAAAAAAAGAGATTATGTAATTCTCCAAACTGCTCTTTGAAAATTTTCTTTTGTTGTTTAGCGATTAGTATCTCACTTGGGTTAAAGTTTGATAATAATTTAGCTATATACTCAGAATCGCCTTGAGATAATAAAAACTCTCCAGTTGAAATATCTAAAAATGAGATTCCGATATTATTGCTAAAATAAATTGAAGCCAAAAAATTATTTTTCTTTGGATTCAGCACTCCATCTACAGAGGCTAGGCCTGGGGTTACAAGCTCAGTTACTCCTCTCTTTACAATTTTTTTTGTTTTTTTTGGGTCTTCCAATTGATCACAAATTGCCACACGATGACCAGCCTTNACAAGTTTGGGTAAATACAGATTTAAAGAATGGTGAGGAAATCCGGCGAGCTCTGTTTCACTTTGACTTCCAGCACCTCGTTTAGTCAAAATAATATCTAAGATTTTGGAAGCCTGAATTGCATCTTGTCCNAAAGTTTCATAAAAATCACCTACTCGAAAAAGTAGTAANGCATCAGGATACTTTGCCTTAATAGCATTATACTGCTGCATTAAAGGTGTAATTTTTTTTGCGTCTTTTTTCAATTGGATAACTTATATACTATTTTTACCACTACATCTTTACTAATGTAATTATTATTTAGTTGTTTAGAAAACAAATGTTTAAAGTAAGCTCAAATGAAAAAACTAAAAAATAGTGAATTAAATAGGATTTCTTTAGAGGAGTTTAAAAATTCATCTAAAACGCCTATTAAAGTTGTACTAGATAATATTAGAAGTGCACATAATGTTGGTAGTATTTTTAGAACCTGTGACGCTTTTCTAATCGACGAAATAATTCTATGTGGCATTACCGCTGTACCACCAAATAATGAGATTCGAAAAACCGCACTTGGCAGCACCGAATCTTTAAAATGGACCTATGTCGAAGAAATTGAAAATGCCATTTTAAAACTAAAGAGTGAAAATTACAATATTGTTTCTATTGAGCAAGCTGATAAATCAACACCTTTAGAAAATTTCAGCCTTGATTCAGGTAAAAAATATGCTGTAATTTTTGGTAATGAAATAAAAGGAGTTAGTCAAAACGTGATTGATCTTAGTGATGATGTAGTTGAAATAGCTCAATATGGAACTAAACATTCTTTAAATGTTTCTGTTTCCGCAGGGATTGTGGTTTGGGATTTTTTTTTAAAAATTAACGCTAACTAATTCCATTAATTATAGATAAGTAATCTAATCTATTTTTTACAAAATCCATTTCTGAGACATCTATAAATTTAACATTTAAATCAGGCCTTGATTTAAAAAAATCAGAATAACTTTGATTTATTTTTTTTAAATACTCTTCTGATATTTTTGACTCATATTCCCTGCCTCTTTTTTCTATATTTATTTTTAAATTTTCAATAGTCTGATTTAAAAAAATAATTAAGTCTGGTTTTACAATACTTTTATATAAAGAATAAAATAGTTTTCTGTATAAATTAAATTCATCCTCATTTAAATTAATTTTTGAAAAAATTAGTGATTTATGAATATCATAATCACTAATAATATTTTGACTAAAAAAATTTAATTGGGATAAATCCTCGTTTGTTTGCTGATATCTATCAGCCAAAAAAGACATTTCTAATTTGAATGCAAAGTCCTTGGGGTTTTTATAAAATTTGGCTAAAAACGGATTGTCAATAAATCTTTCCAACATTAATTTTGTATTGAAGTCACTTGAAATCAATTTTGATAAGCTTGTTTTTCCAGATCCAATATTCCCTTCAATTGCAATATAGCTATAGTTGTTTATTGAAACTGAATGAGCAGGGTTTTGAAGAATTATATCTTTATTTTGAATTTTCTGTTTAGATTCAAGAGAATTCAAAATTTCTTTAATCGACATTTTATTTACAGGATGTATTATATTTGGATCAATCTCAATTAAAGGGTCTAGTACAAATCTTCTATTGCACATTTCTTTATGTGGGATAGTTAATTCTTCGGAGTTAATTATCATATCATCTACTAATAAAATATCAATATCAATAATTCTAGAGGTATATTTTTTTTCCTTACTTCTAACTCTTCCCAAAAGTTTTTCTATTTCAAGAAATTCATTCATTATAAAATGAGGGGATTTAAAAGAATTAAACGATGCACAAATATTAAAAAAATCATCACCTTCAAAACCAATCGATTCAGTTTCATAAATTGATGAAATAGAAAGTAAAGAGGCAATTCTTGAATGTATTAAATCAATTGTCTCTTGAATATTTTTTATCCTATTTCCAATATTAGAACCTATTGATATGTGATATTTTTTTTGAATTTCCATTAGGGTGAACAAATTAGTCAAAAGAAATTGATTTACTATATTTGATTAAAGACAAATTAATGAATGCAGGAAAAAAAATATTAGCAAGAAAACTTTATTTAATTCTAGCATCTCTTTTCATTACCTCTCTGGTAGTATCAAATTTAATTTTTCAAAAGTTTTTTTACTGGCACCCATTTGATATTGAAATTTTTGGAGAAAAACTTTTTTATTTATCTGTAGGAATTCTTCCTTACCCAATTACATTTTTAATAACAGATTTAATCAGCGAAATTTACGGCAAAAAGAAAGCTAACCAAGTTGTAACTGTTGGTATTTTTGCTGCTATTTTTTCAACGCTCATAATTTATGTTGCCGACTCTGTTCCTGCAATGGAAAATTCACCAGTTGATGATTTACTTTTTAGAAAAGTATTTGGTAGTACTATAATTGCTGTACTTTCCAGTATGCTTAGTTATCTGTTTGCACAATATATTGATATTCACATTTACCATTTTTGGAAAAACTTGACTAAGGGAAGGATGCTNTGGTTNAGGAATAACTTTTCAACTTTCTTCTCTCAATTTGTTGATACATTTACTATTTTATTTTTATTATGTATTACTAATGTGTTGTCTTGGGATCAGTTCGCAGGCCTATTGATTTCAGGATTTTTATTTAAGGTTTTAGTTGCATTAGTTGACACACCATTTTTATATTTGGGAGTTTACCTTTTTCGAAGAAAATTTAGTTTAAAAGTTAACGAAGAGATAAATATAGATTAAGAATTTATAGTTATACTAAAAATATGACCCTCATGTGCACGGTAGTTGATGACTTTATCGTCTTCAAAAATTAAATACTGTCCTTTTACTCCCATTAATTTTCCTGAAAATTTTGAATTTTTTTTCAGTTTGACCGAATTTGGTTTTTGTGGAAACTTTTTTACAGGAAACTCTATATTTAGAACTTTACTTTTGTCGTTAATATAATGAGTTAAATTACTAGGAACATATGTTTTTGCTTGTTCTTTAAAACTTGTCAAATTAATGTTGTCCCTTTCGTTTTTCAACATTTTTCTCCAGTTAGTTTTATCACTCATATATTTTTTTAGAGCAACTTCAGCAGTACCAGCTAAGAATCTATTTGGTGTTTCAATAATTTCAATTGCCTCATGCGCACCCTGATCAATCCAACGATAAGGAATTTGAGATTTTCTGGTAATTCCTACCTTGACAGATCCAGTATTTGATAAGTAAACAATGTGTGGTTGAAGCTGAATTTTCTTTTCATACTCAAGATCACGATCAGCTATATTTAAATGAGCTTTACTCAATTCGGGTTTTATTATCCAATCTCCTGCTAATGGACTTTCAAAAAAACAACTTTTACAGAATCCTTGTCTAAAAATTTCTTGATTTGAAGAACATGAAAGACAACTGTAACCAATACACTCTATCGTAAATGATTTTTCTAAAAACTGATTTAAATGAATGAAACTATTTTCAAATTCAATGAAGTAGTTCACCACTGAAGAATATTCAGTTGTCATTTTTTTTACGACCCCTTCAAAATGCATAAAATTTCATAATTTTAAAAAAGAAAATTACAAAAAAAAGATGCCAATCCCATTAATTAATTCAATTGCTTCCTGGTTTTTAAAAAAAAGAATGCATCAAATTGAATTATTTNTAAAGTATCCAAATGANGTTCAAAACGATATNCTATTAAATTTGGTCAAATCAGCAAAAGAAACATTTATTGGTCAAAAGTTTGATTTTAAATCAATTAAAAATT
>JGI26064J46334_1000068_pt1 | contig 18600 bp, 28 predicted proteins | sample MarorgKNORR_S2LV_FD_46334 | JGI IMG/M metagenome (IMG submission 46334) | reverse complement strand
GCAGACATTTCACCATCCTGCTCCCATTTGATGCTCGACAATTCAGCAGGAGACATCAAGGCAAGGGAGGACGTGGATAATCAACTTAAGAAACGTGATATCGATGTGGCCGTTGCCACCAAGCGATGTCACTTAAGACAATCGAAAGTTGTTCTGCCTGGATACAACTCCCTGAAAGAAGGCAATAAAAAAGCCTCAGCCGCTGGGGCTGAAGCCAGATGATGGGGAACGAATGAAACATACCGGCCCTGCACCCACAATCAAGGGCTGAGGACACCACATCTGGTGGCTGGAGCAGCCTTACCGAGGCACGTAACACCACTGAGCTCCAGCTGCCAACCCGAAAAGGTCAGTGCGAACCGAACCAGGAGCAACAGGTGCCCAGACGGATCGTCAACAACGTGAGGACACCAACAGCCGCAGCCACAAACGACAGTCCCATCAGCTGCTGACGGCGCTTCTCACTCCTGGCCTCGACCCATTGGCTGCCGTTCAACGGAAAAATCCAGACGAGCCAACTTAAGCGTTTTCAGTAGCTTGCGCTACCAAGAGAGGAGTTCTGTCAGCAATACGGCGGCGGCTGCGTGCGCTGAGTTGCATGCGTGCCCTGAGATGACGTTGACGGCGACAGGGCCTCGCATACAGATCGGCGCTGTTTTTCCACGAGCGCGGGTAGGGCCAACTGCGTTTGACCGCAGGCGAATTGGTTGTTCTGCAACACCACCAGGCGTGGAGCCACAGGGCGGTCATACCACAGATCAAACCAGTCATGGCTGCATGATGAAACCCATCGTGGCGGCGTCAAGCGCAGCCCAGCAACCTAAGCAACGCTGAGTCATCCCCCCCGCAGCTCTGCGTGAATGAGTGATACGGCCTGTTGCCAAGTGCCCTTGGGCCGATGCAGAACTGGTGCATCGGATCAGCAGCCATGGCCAAGCGTCGCTTTCTCGAAAAGCAACCGCTCACCGAAGCGGAAGGACTGACCGCCCTGATCATGATGGGGGTGGGGCTCACCCTGGGTGGCATCAGCGTGACCATCCTGATGGCGCTGAATGCCTCAGCCGCAGGGTCTTGGCAGGAACTCTGGCTTTCAGGTCAACTGAATTTCTGAGCTCAGGCCAGCCAAGGCCAACGGATCCCGAAAGCCTCCAGGGGATCCATTACAAGCTTGTTTAGGGCCCGGCCCAACAACACCTGGGGTTCTTCCGGACGGATCGGACGCACCGGATGTTCTTGGCGGCTTGATGCATTCGCCCCCCTCACAACCCCACTGCGCACCAGTGCATTGGCCGCCTCAAGACCACAGACGTAGGCCCGTTCCTGGCAAAGCCCCTTGGCACCGTGCACACGTTCGCCCATCCGCACCCAATCGCCAGCGCAGACCACAGATGGAAGTGCCGTCTGCAATGGCGGCCGTTGGCTGAAACTGCCGGGGGAGAACAACGACACCGAGCCCGGGTAACGCCGCACCTCAAACTCCAGCACCTGGGCAAGCCGAAAAGCTGGCATCGCCTGGGGCAACAGCTGATTCAGCAAGGTGTCGACGATCTCCTGATCACTCAAGGCTGCGATCGCCGTGGCGTTGTAGAAGTCGCTGGCCACCACAGAGCCCTGGGGCTCGCTGCCGCCCCAGAGTGCATCTTGATCAGCGTTCTGCAGCTGATCGAGCATGAAAAAAGTGGCGCCCGCACCCTGCAAGGCATCAAAGCGCGAGAAGACATTGGCGGGATCGGCGACCGCGATGGTGCGATCCAGCCACAATCGCACCGACACCACATCAATCGCCCCCAAACCGCCAGCAGCCGCCAGCTCCGGCAGCACATCACTGCAGCGCGGCGACTCCGCCATTAGTGCATGCATGCCCTTGGCACCCACCGCCAGCACAACCGCATCAACGTCATCAACAACGCTGGAGCGCCCTGTCGCTAAAGAGCGAACCTCCACCGACCGAATCGCTTCGCCTGGCTGATCAAGATTCAGGCGCGTGGCCAACGTTCCTCCCAGAACGGTGAGCAGACCAGAGTTGAGCAAGCGTTCCGCCAGGGGAGCGATCAGCTGCTCGGCGATGCTGCCGGAACGAATCCAGCGCACATCGAAGGAATCTTGATGCGCCAGGGCGTAGTAGTAGAGCAGCTCCATGGTGACGGCTGCCGATAATTCCTCCGGTGGCTTGAACAGCCCCACCAAAAGAATCGGACGCAAGAATTCGTCGATCATCCGCTCCGTGATTCCCAGTTGGCGGAACAGGGTCAACGCATCAATCGCGTCGTAGCGCCGGAAGGTCTCCTCGTTGCGGTTCAGATCAAGCATCGCCACCAAAAGGCCGGCAATGCTCAGGCGATCGGCAACAGGCAATCGCTTGAAGTTCTTGATTGTTGCCATGGCCTGGCCCAGGGGACTGGGCAGCTGCAGCCCATCACCGAACACCGGCGCGGTGGCCTCCAGACCGGCGGGAGACCAGAAGGCGCTGGTGGTGAATTCAGTGAACACATCGGTGAGCCCAAGCTCATCGGTCAGCGCATTGATGTTGGGGTAATCCCTCCAAAAGCCCCGGGTGCCGGCTTCGAACGGTTTACCGCTGGCGGTGCGCATCGGCGTCCGTCCTGTGGGATCCGACATCCCATCGACCAAGGTGACGCGAACACCGGCTTCACAGAGGGCTTTGGCTGCACCCCAGCCAGCCCAGCCAGCACCGATCACCATCACATGGAAAGCGTCAGCGTTAGCGGCCTTGGATGGCTCAGGCATCGACCACAGAGAGAGAGGCTTGGGTGGGCCTCACATCATGCAGCTCTGGAGAGGAAAAGGTCGTCATCGCCACAGAGAAGAAGAAATGAATAGCGTCACCCGAAGTTGAAATCGTTTTATGGCTTCCGACACAGCCGTCCGCTGGCCTGTGTTCCTGCCGTTGGTGCTGTTCTTCGGTGGCATCGGCGCTGCAGCAGCAATGACCCAGTTGCTGGGATCGTTCTGAGCTTCAGGCCGCGATCAGACCAGGTTCAAAGCCCTAAGCACTTGAGCTCGAATCCCGCCGAGACGAAACCAAGCTTGAACGGCATCGGCCTTGCAGGTGTAGGGACGCCAGTCGTCCTCATCAAGGCGTCGTTGGATGTGACGCGCCACCCGTTCAGCGACGACACGATCACTGGATGCTTTCAAAAGGATCTGCCGGCCGTTCAGCTCGAACGTGTCAGTCATTTTTTGGGCGGTTTGATCAGCTCACCGGTCTGCAATGACACCACAGCAAAGCTGCCCATAAAGACAACCGCCACCAGGAGGAGGAAGGCCGCTGTGAGATTGCTGATCTCAAGCTGCCCGAGCATGAAGGCCAACAAGTTCGTCATCAAAAGCAGGCGCTTTCGAACCTAGACGGATTCGTTGTTGTTCAGATTGCCAAGAACCACGCTGGCCATCGACAAACCGATGGCCAGCATCACAACGGCTTCGATCACGCGACTTTGTTGGTGATGGTCGGAGTTTTCAGCAGAACCGCGGCGGAGGAAGGCTTCACGGTCACCTGACCNGAAGAAGCAGATTGAGCTTGNGGCTGCCAGGTGGATGCTGCTGAGCAACGGGTGGGATTTTTCAACCAAGAACTGCGTCCCATCAACCTTCAATCAGCTGCGCCAAGGATTGCGGCTGCAGCGCTGAAGATCTGTCTGATTGGCGACCGATGCAGGAAGTGAGGTGGTTCTTGATCAAGCACTGACGGCGTCAGGCGGTGCTGCCAACAAGCGATCACGAATCTGAACAGCGGCCTGGCAGTAGGCCGACCATCCCCCCATGCGGCGCAGATCGGCACGACCACGATCATCCACAGCATTCGACACACAAACACCCTCCACCTCTGCTTTTTCAAACGCCGCCAACAAGGGGATTTCCGCCTGCATCACATCCACATCAAACCCCTCCAAAATTTGGCGTGCTTCCTGGGCAAGCCGTTGTTTTCGGCTGTCCACCTTCACCAACAACGCGGCATGTCTCGTGTCCATCTGCCTGAGGATTGAGGAGAGCTCAACGGTGAGCTCAACCGATCTCGCCTGCGGCGTGGTGGGCAGCAAAACCAGGTCTGCTCCGGCCGAAAGGTTCTTGAGTTCATCCTCGTGGCTGCTGGCCTGCCCGTCGGTGATGATCACCTGGGCATGACGGGTGGCCTTTGCTGCAGCCTCCACAGGCACCACCTCGAACGGAAGCATCCCTCGGGCGGCATAGGCGGTTGCCGAGCGGTTGCGATCCGCATCAACAACACACACCGATAGGCCCTGCTGAGCCCAAACACAAGCCAAATGAATGCTGGTGCAGGTTTTTGCCACACCACCTTTCTGGCCAAAGACAGTCAAAAACATGGCGGAGGTTTAAATGCGCGGAATGATCGCGTCGTTGGGGAAGAACTCTTCGAACACACAGATGCGGTCGGCCCAACGGGCCTCCACTTCCAAGCGCATCAAGCGATTGCGCACCCACATCAAGGTGTCCACATCAATGGGTTTATGGAACTTGTGCTGCTGCGCCTTCACCCAATCATCCTTGCTCTGAGAGCTGTTCATGACCGCGAAAACTGTTGTGTCCATACCGTACGGATGGCATCTCTGAGCGCCAGCAGCTTCACATTGAGTAAGCATCAAGCATCACCCAATCGCAGCCGAANTGTTCAGCAGAACAACGAATTAATGGAAGCTTTGAGTCCGGGCCAGAAGGTTCAGATCTGGAANCTCGAGATCGGTAGCCGATCCATCATTCCGNCCATCCCAGCAACGACAGAATTGATTTAGTTCATCTTCAGCCTGTGATGACGCAAAAAGCACCCCAACTCAAGCCACGCCCCGTGCACACACCTCCCAAACGCGCTTGAACCACTTGAAGGCCTGAATCAATCAGCCTGAGCCGAACAGAATTCCTGTTTTGTAACGGCACGAACGACACGTGGATTGACAGTCCTTCTATAAAGTATCTGTAGCAACTGCTACGCAATCACGTTCACCTCGTCTTCGGCGAGGCGCAGTTCGACTCAGGCCATGGAACGGGGACCTGAGCTTGCTTCGAGGAACTCATCATGACCCTGACCTATCGCGGCCAGAAGTACAACCAGAGCAACGCTGCTGCTTCCAATGTTCAGCGCCCTGTTCTTGTTTACCGCGGTCAGAAAGTCGCTCGCTGACAACAGCACGACGACCTCTTTCAAGCCCCGCCGAAGCGGGGCTTTTTTTATGGCTCACTCGCCTTCAGGATCGGGCTGTCTTGCCTTCCAACGTTCAAACCAAACGGCGACGGCGAGGGACACAGCCACGGCAAAGCCAGCACCAATCAGCACCACACCAACTTCCACCGGCATCAACACCACCTGTTGCTCCTTCAAATCATCGGACAAGACCGATCAACACGGCAAAGGCGGCGTTATCGAACCAAAGTGTTACTGAACCAACGACTGATACGCCTCATTGACGCGTCGAAACGCCTCAGCAGAACCACCGAGATCGGGATGGTGCTGCTTCACCAGTTTTCGATGCGCCTGCTTGATCTCCGCCAGGGATGCGTTGGCATCCAAGCCCAACACCTTTAAAGCTGCACGGCGTGGATCATGGGCATGGCCATTTTCCGGACGATCGGTTTGACGTTGGTCTGTTCGGGTGCGGCGCCCCTGCCGTCTGGAACCGGATTGCTCCTGACGCTGACGCAGCTGNTCCACCACACGTTGTGAATCCTCATCCAGCCATTCACTGGCGCGAACCCCAAACAAGGCAAACGCCGCCAGAACTGCCGTTGTTTGCTTGTTCGGCTTGGCACCCACCGCCGCCAGGAGATCTGTTCCCAGCCCCGGAACCAACCGATCCAACCGCTGTTCAAGGCTTAAGTGGGCAGGAAAACCACTGCGGTTGAGCTGCTCAATCAACAGCTCCAAACCCCGCTGACGCAGTGCCGTCCATCCCGGCTGCTGAGCAAGGGCCTGCCCCCAGGCCTGCACCTGTTGGCTGCTGATCCGCGGTGAAGCTTGAGCCGATGGCTCACTCCAGGGGCGATGGGATCTTGGTTGCGTGCGAATGCGTTGGCGTTGCAATCGCTCCAACTCACGGTTGAGCCGCAACACCTCGCGACGCAAAGCATCGTTCTCCGCCAGCAACGCCTCAACATTGCTGGTGACCCGTTGTTCAGGACGTCCACCAGACCAATGCCGCGGATCAAAGCCCAAAGCGTGTCTCCCGTCTCACCACGGCAACAACTCACCATTGGCATGCCAGAAGCTGCCGCTGGTGGCCATGGTTAAGGCATCGATCCGTGCCAGCAGACCCTTCACCGACTGCTCGGGGGGGATCCCGCTGGGATTGAAGCGAATCATGCGGGTGCGCACCAATCCGGGATGCAAAATCGCCACGGCGATGCCCCGCGATTCCAGGTCAATCGCCAACGATTTTCCAGCCATGTTGAGGGCCACCTTCGACATCCGATAGCCATAGGAACCTCCCGAGCTGTTGTCGTCGATGGACCCCATGCGGCTGGTCATCAGCACCAACTTGGCGCCACTGGGCATCTGATCCACCAACGCCCTGGCCAGAAGCAAAGGAGCAAGGGCATTCACCTCAAACTGGCGTCGAATCCCGGTGGGATCCAAATCCATCAGGCCCATCGACTGCAAAATCCCGGCATTGAGGATGACGCCATCGAGGGGCAAACCATCCAGACGCTGCACCAGGTCATCAATGGCTTGGCTGTCGCTCAACTCGAGGCCGGCTTCCACCCGCACCCGCAGATTCTCGAGTTCATCACTGGTTTGACGGCAAACCGCCACCACGTCATCACCCCGGGCCTTGAGCTGCCTGCAGTATTCCAAGCCGATCCCACGGTTGGCACCGGTGACTAGAAACGTCGCCATCGGGAGGTTTCAGCAACCGCCATCCTGCCGGCTCTTGCGTCGATCCCCTGAAACGATCACACCGGAAAATCCCCCTCCACACCGTACTGATGCAAACACTGTTTCACCGTGAGCACTGAGACCGTGCTGCCGGTCTCTGCCTCCACCAGCAGGTAGGGGCAGCCTCGGAGCACGCAGCGCCGCCGTGCGTCGATATAGGCATCAAAAGCGTTGGCATGGGAACACTCCTCCACCCAACCTTCACTGCTGAGATATCGCGTGAGGATCATGCCCACAGACGCCTGGGCCACTGGTTATGGCTCAGGACATTCCGCATCCCAGGAAGTGACTTGAAGTCTTCGGGATCACAACGGAAAGAATGAACCTGAAGTAAGGCAGATCAATGGGATTCAGCTGATCCCTGCACAACGGTGACCACCTGATTCCAGGTGGCATGCACCACGCGATAGGTCTTCAAGGTGGCGCGTGATTTGGTGCGGGCATTTACGAAGGCTTTGAACTCCGTTTTGAAGCAGATCTCTTGGATCCACTGCCCTCCATTATCAAGCCTCTCGATGCAGTACATCAGAGATCAAGCGATTAAAAACATCACAACTGCAAAACTTTTGCTGAGCACAAAAACAAAAGATGGTTTTCGGGATCGGTCAAAAAAAGCCCCCGCACTGAGCGGAGGCTCTGGTGGTGTGAGGAGTCGACGATTTTGCAACTGCCGACTCTGATTTCATAGCCCGATTTCAGAGCAGCAGCTCCCCCAGCCACAAAGCTTTATCCACTACAAATAAAGAACACTGGCGCGACAACGCCGGAGCGCATCACGCACAGCCTCCAGCCCCGTTTCGTCTGGCCGATGCAGCCCGGCAGGCACCTCCATCACGTCGTCCGCATCCAAATGAACCCGTGCTGAGAACCAGGTGCCAGGTCCTGGCACAGACGCACGGCAGATCGGATCCTGGTTGTCGTCCAGACGTCGCTCGATCAACCAACCCTCCACACGATCCAAGGGCTGAAACGCCGTTGAGGCAGAAGCGACAGGCACCATCAGGATGAGCAGCAACACGTGAAAGGCCTGCATCACAAGGCTCGAGCGAGCAAAGCGCACCCATCGTCACAGAGAACACCGGTTCAACCGCACTGTTGCGTTAGAAGAACTGCGTCGCGGAGCCGTCGATGCCGTTATTTCGCTGTGAAGGGTGCTCCATGCGCATCGAACGCTCGATGGCGGCGTACTGGCGCAACAAGGGGAAACTGCTGTGCTCCACCTGTCTTGATCGCCAGGAGACGCCTCTGAAAACGGCCGAGACCAGTCGGAAGCAAGGTTCTTCCGAATTCCGTGCCAACAGCAACAAAAGCTGACACCAGCTCTGTGAAAGATGCANATGTCGTTCCCTCCCCCCTCAACCATGGGTTTCCTCGCCGTCGCCGGATGCATGCTCCTGGNTTCCGCCATGTCTGCTGCACTCACCACCAAGCCTTCCAAAGCCTGAGCGTTGAAAACGCCAGCAAAAGCTGAACAAAAACCGGGCCAAGCCCGGTTTTTTTATGGCGATGAGCTTTCAGCCATGGATCTTTTCTCCCGCAGAAGAGATTTAGAACTGCAAATCAGATGTGCATGCCTCCCCCTTGCGGCAGTAGATCCTTGATCCACTGAGCGAATCCCATGGACAGCATCAGTCGCATCTGTGCCACCTCCAAAGGCACCACCATTGATGCCATCGGCCAGGGCCGCTACCGCGTTTGCAACCGACATGCGGTGTGCTCTGACGTTGAAGGTCTTTGGCAGGCCTATGAGATTCTGCGGCGTCAGGAACAATCCTTAAGTTGATTGAAGGGGGCCAGGAATAAGTATCAACACTTACAGCGCTTGAGTGTTCAGCACGTAACACTTGGCGCACCCCGGTGAGGGGTAATGCGTCGACTCCGGGAGGGCCTAGGGAACCCTCCTTTTTTATGCGGTTTTTTCAGAAGCCCAGCGTTCCTGCACTGTCCTCTGCGAACTCCAGGTAAAGGCAGCGGGCATCCTCAGCCCTGCCGCGATCAATAAGATGTTGAACCCGTTCGCGCCCACCACTGCGACACACCAGAACTCAACTCTTTGTTGGGCAGACCACCGAAGGATTCACTCACAGCAATCATCCGTGTTGAGCAAACGCTAAGCAGCACGATTGACAAGGCGAATTGGCCTGTTAGGTGCTGTTAGCAGCTGTTGTTACCCAACATCCATCTTCTTCTGCAAAATTTGACACACCAATGATATGTAGCGGTTCACACTCCGCAGAGCATCAAAGCCGCAGACAGTGAAATTGCGGATGAAACCTAGGGTTCCGATCTCTTCACGGGGATGCCTGGTCCAAGAGGTTTCCACCGGCCTTGCCGGTTGCACGGAGGGACAAAAGCCCGGGAGACCGCCTCAACGCACACTCCCTTGTTTGATGTCATCCCCATCGGACCCTTCAGGGGCCTTCCAGCGTTCGCATCCCNGCGAAGGCATGCAGGCACTNGANAANGAACGCAAGCTTCCACTCACTGGCTGGCAGCAAGAAGTTGACCAGGCCAAACGCTTCGGGCTTGAAGCCGCCGAAAGCATTGTTGACCGCAACATCTCCACCTTCTCCAGAGGTGAGCTGCCGCATTTCGCCGGCATCAACACCTTCATGAAGGCGCCCTACTTGGAAGATGTGAACCAAGTGGGCAACTACGACGTCGCCATCGTTGGTGTACCCCACGACTGCGGCACCACCTACCGGCCCGGAACGCGCTTCGGCCCTCAGGGGATCCGACGAATTTCAGCGCTTTACACCCCTTACAACTACGAAATGGGGGTCGACCTGCGTGAACAGATCACCCTCTGCGATGTGGGTGACATCTTCACGATCCCGGCCAACAACGAAAAGAGCTTCGATCANATCTCCAAAGGCATCGCCCACGTNTTCTCGAGCGGCGCCTTCCCGATCATCCTCGGTGGCGACCACTCGATCGGTTTCCCCACGGTGCGTGGGGTGTGTCGCCATCTCGGCGACAAAAAAGTGGGAATCATCCATTTCGATCGCCACGTCGACACCCAGGAGATCGACCTTGATGAGCGGATGCACACCTGCCCTTGGTTCCATGCCACAAACATGGCCAACGCCCCGGCAGAAAACCTGGTGCAGCTGGGTATTGGTGGTTGGCAAGTGCCTCGCGAGGGCGTCAAGGTCTGCAGGGAGCGGGGCACCAATGTGCTCACGGTGACCGACATCACTGAAATGGGGCTGGAAGCCGCAGCCCAGTACGCCATTGAACGAGCCACCGATGGCACGGACTGCGTCTACATCTCCTTCGACATTGACTGCATCGATGCCGGCTTCGTGCCGGGAACTGGCTGGCCTGAGCCCGGTGGCTTGATGCCGCGAGAAGCGCTCAAGCTGCTCGAGCTGATCGTGCGCAACGTTCCCGTCTGCGGCCTGGAAATCGTTGAGGTTTCACCTCCCTACGACATCAGTGACATGACCTCCCTGATGGCCACCCGGGTGATTTGCGACACCATGGCCCACCTTGTGGTGAGCGGTCAGTTGCCCCGCAAAGAGAAGCCGGAGTGGATCAGCGACACCTGCAACATGAACGTTGATCAGAAGTGGAGATAGGCCATGCATGAAGTCGACATGACCAAGTGCCTGCTGATCTCACTGAATGAATGGCGCGACCGTCGCGAAGACACCTCTGCGATGGTCGAAACCGTTCATCTCGATGTGGGGCGATTCACCTGCGTTGAACCCGATCAGCTGGTGACCACTTACAACGCTGCGGTGCAGGGCACCTGGCTGGATGGATCCCGGCTCACGATCACGGAAATCCCCTTTGTGGGCCGCTGCTTGATCTGCAACGGCACCTACGACCCCGTGCCTGAAAACGCCTATCGCTCTCCCTGCTGCGATCACCCGCTTGAGGAGATCGTCAGCGGTAGGGAATTGCGCATCCGCAGCATCGATTACCGCAGCGATGCCGCCGCTGCCCTTGAGTCCGCTCCAATCCAGCGTCAGCGCTGAAACCAATACCCCCGCTTTTGCCATGCATATGCCTCTTGAGGACACCCTCGGCCTCAATCTGCTTGCCGCCAACAACCATCAGGCCGAACACAACAACGAGCATTTCCAGAGCTGGGAACTGCTTTGCCTCAACCTGATGAGCAGCCCAGGCGCAGGAAAAACCGCCCTGCTCGAACGGTCCCTCCCAGCCTTGGCTCGCGAACTCAGCATGGCCGTGCTGGAAGGCGACATGACCACCCAGCTGGATGCCGACCGCTTGGAAACTGTTGGCATCCCGGTGGTGCCCATCACCACAGGCAGAGCCTGCCACCTTGATGCGGCCATGGTGAGTGGTGGCCTGAAGTTGCTGCAACAACGGCTCGATCCTTCCGCGCTGGATTTACTGCTCGTGGAAAACGTGGGCAACCTGGTCTGCCCTGCGGAATTTGACGTTGGGGAACACCACAAAGTGGCGTTGCTCAGCGTGACCGAGGGCGATGACAAGCCGCTCAAGTACCCCCTGATGTTCCGCAACGCGGATGTGGTGCTGATCACCAAGGTGGATCTTCTGCCCCACCTGCCTGTGGATGTGGCAGCGATCCGCCGCAACATCCACAGCATCAATCCCAACGCCACGGTGATCGAGGTCTCCGCCCTGACAGGTGAAGGCCTGGATGCCTGGCACATCTGGGTGCGGCAAGCCCTCGCCAGCCGNACCACCACAACCCCTGCTCTGGCCACCGCCTGAGCAGATCAATNCAACGTCTTGTTCCTCCCGCCCATGCCATGACCAAACAACTGCGCAACCTTCTNTTCGCCGGCCTCGCCATCGTGCTGGCTGTCGCTTGCTCCAAGCCCTCCACACCGACGGTGGGCGGCACACCNATCGTTTTGGGCTACAGCAACTGGGCCGGATGGTGGCCCTGGGCGATTGCCGTGGAGGAAAAGCTGTTCGAGAAGAACGGCGTAAATGTGGAGATGAAGTGGTTCGACGGCTACGTGCAGTCGATGGAAACCTTCGCCGCTGGCAAGATCGACGGCAACTCCCAAACCTTGAACGACACCATTTCCTTCCTGCCGGGTGAGAACGGCGGTGAAGTGGTGGTTCTGGTGAACGACAACTCTGCTGGCAATGACCAGATCATTGCCGATGCCTCCATCACATCCATCACCGATCTCAAAGGCAAGACCGTTGCTGTTGAGGAAGGCGTTGTGGATGACTACCTGCTCAGCCTGGCCCTCAAGGATGCGGGCCTGAGCCGCGACGACGTGGTGATCAAAGGCATGCCCACCGATCAGGCAGCCACTGCATTCGCGGCAGGTCAGGTTGATGCTGTTGGTGCCTTCCCTCCCTACACAGGCACCGCCATGCAGCGAGAAGGTGCGCAGGTAATCGCCAGCTCCAAGGAGTATCCCGGTGCCATTCCTGATCTGCTCACCGTCAGCGGTGATCTGATTAAGGAACGTCCCGACGATGTGCAGAAGATCGTGAAGACCTGGTGGGACGTTCGCGAGTTCATGGAAAAGAACCCCGAAAAATCCGAGGCGATCATGGCCAAGCGTGCCGGCATTCCCACGGAGGAATACGAGCAGTACAAAGACGGCACCCGCTTCTTCTCCATCGAGGAAAACCTCGAGGCCTTCAGCGCTGGTGAGGGAATGAAGTTCATGCCGTTCGCCGCTGAGTCGATGGCCGACTTCATGGTTTCGGTGGGCTTCATCCCTGAGAAACCAGACATGAGCAAGCTGTTTGACGACAGCTTCATCAAGAAGGTCGCCGCCTCCTGATGGCTGCCACGGCCGCCGCTGCCCGCAAGGGGAGAAGCAATTGGCTTCTCTCCCTTTTCACCCTTGGTGCCATGCCATCCAAGGCCGTGCGTGGCGGCCTGCAGGTTGCATCACTGCTGGTGCCTCTCCTGCTCTGGACCGCCATCGCTTCCCTCGGACTGGTGGATGAAAAATTCCTTCCCTCTCCGCAGGCCGTATTCCGCTCCCTGGCCTCCATGGCCGAGAGCGGAATCCTTTTCCAGGACATTGTGGCCAGCACCGGTCGCGTGTTTGGAGGATTTCTTCTCGCCACACTTCTGGCGGTGCCGATCGGCATCTGCATGGGGGTGTACCCAGCGATCTGCGCGATCTGCGAGCCGCTGATTGCCATGCTGCGTTACATGCCTGCAGCGGCATTCATCCCTCTGCTGATCATCTACCTCGGCATCGGGGAGGAACCCAAGATCGCTTTGATTTTTCTCGGCACGATCTACTTCAACATCCTGATGGTGATGGATGCGGTGAAGTTCGTTCCCAAAGAACTCATCGAAACCACACTCACCCTGGGTGGTCGCAGCCGGCAGGTGCTGGTGCAAGTCGTCGCCCGCTACAGCCTGCCCAGCATCATCGACACCTTGAGAATCAACATCGCAACCTCCTGGAACCTTGTGGTGGTGGCTGAGCTGGTGGCCGCGGAAGTGGGCCTTGGCAAACGCATCCAGCTGGCTCAGCGTTTTTTCCGCACCGATCAGATCTTCGCCGAGTTGATCGTTCTCGGCTTGATCGGCTTCGCCATCGACATGGGATTCAGGCTGTTGCTGCGTCTCAGCTGCAAATGGGCGGTGTGAGTCTTGGAACTGATCATCAACAACCTCAGCAAGCGTTTCGGGGAGAAATTGATCCTCGATCAGCTGTCGTTTTCCATGAAATCCGGAGACTTCATGGCCCTTGTGGGCAGCTCTGGGTCCGGGAAGAGCACGATTCTGCGACTGGTTGCTGGTCTGGATCAACCGAGCAGCGGCAGCATCACTGTTGACGGCACCCCAGTCTCCGGTCCCGGGCCAGACCGGGGCATGGTGTTTCAGAAATACAGCCTTTATCCATGGCTCAACGCCGCTGAAAACGTTGCCTTCGGGATGCGACTTCAGCGGATGAAAGCAGCAGAGATCAAGGAGAGAACCGCCTATTTCCTCGAAGTGGTTGGNCTTAGTGACGCCGCCACAAAATTGCCGCGCGAACTGTCGGGCGGCATGCAGCAGAGGGTGGCCATCGCCCGGGCCCTCGCCACCAACCCCAGCATCCTGCTGCTGGATGAACCCTTCGGGGCTCTGGATCTACAGATCCGCGAATCGATGCAGGACTTCCTGCTCAAGCTCTGGCAACGAACAGGCCTGACCGTTCTGCTGATCACCCACGACGTTGAAGAAGCTTTGGTGCTGGCCCAGCGCGTCCACGTGCTTGCCCCAAATCCAGGGCGAATCATTCGATCCCTCGATGTCGATCTCGATAAAACCGATCTCGATCAGCTGCGCCTAAGCAGCGACTTCCTCTCCATGCGTCGTTCCCTTTCCGTCACCATGCGGGAGCTGGAGCCGGCACTTTCCTGACTGAACTGTCTTAAGTGAAGCCGTGTTGAATCAGACGTTCCTTCCTGCATCGCTGTACCGCGGCGACGAGATGCATCAATGGGACATCCACACCTATGCCAACCACTACTGGCATCCGGTTGCAGCTNTCAGCCATCTCCAACCGGGAGAGGTGCTGGCCATCACCATGCTGGATCAGCCACTTCTGCTCACCTGGCCCGAGGGANAGCATCCCCGTGCTTTTCGCAACCGCTGTCCCCATCGCGGTGTTGCCTTTCGGCATGGCGGAGCAACGGGGCAGTCCTGTCGACGCTTGGTTTGTCCTTATCACGGCTGGACCTACAACCTGCGCGGAGAGCTGCTGGCCGCGGCGCGTGAAGCCGATTTTGAGCAGGACTTCGATCGGCAGAAATGGGGGTTGCAAGAGCTTGCCTGCCGCATCGATGGCCCACTGATCTGGATCGCTTTCAGCGACCAAGCTCTAACGCTCGAGGAGCAGCTGCAGCTGGTTCATACCGAAGCCGGAGCAGCCTGGAACACTGCATCCACCCTGCTGCGACAGAGCCGAAGCAGCCTGGCCTGCAATTGGAAGATCGCTCACGACAACACACTTGACGACTACCACGTCGCCATTGCTCATCCGACAACGCTGCACCGCGAACAAGGGCCGGTGAGGGATTACCGACATCGCTTCAGCCAACACAACAACCTTCTGGAGACNCCCCACCCGGACGGTGGTCGATTCCTCACCTTCGGGCTGCCGCCATGGAGCCATCTNCTGGTCTGGCCAGACGGGNGGTTGGCATGGCTGGAATTCATNCCCNAACGACCCGACCGCTGCACGATGCAATTGCACNTGTTNGCAGGCAGCGACGCCATGGATGCAGCCACAGCCGACGCCTGGCTGANGGACATGCTCACCTTTCTGGACGAAGACAAGGCTTTGGTTGAATCAGTCCAACACGGATATCAAGCGGATTTCCAGCCAGGGCCTCCGCATCAGCTGGAACGAAGGATCCTGCATTGGCAGGGTCTCTACCGAGAACGGTTGGGATCAGCAGGAAACAGCATTGAGGAACGCAGCCATGAGGCCATCTCTGCATTGAGGAGCTGAACATCTGCAAGGGGTGCAGCTGTGAATGGCTGAAGCGGCATGTAGCCATCGGGGCCAAACTCAGGCGTCATCGTGATCGGCCGTTCGGGCCTCGCGCTCTGATCGAGAAACAACTGCCAACAGCGGCGATGGCTCTCGAGGGCCTCAGCCCATTCCGGTGCGAAAGGGTGGCTAACGGAGGGGCCCTGAGCATGGCCGATTCGGGCATGAATGTGATCAACCCGAGCGGCCACCGCCTGAATGGGGGGGAGTTCAGGTGTCATTAACCGTTCCGATACCGCACACCAGTGACTGAGATCCGCTGTGAGCCGAAGCCGTGGATGGCGGGCCAGCCAGGCGGGCATGCGCCATGGGTCGAAGAGAGAACGACTGCGATGGGTCTCGAGCGTTACCGGAATCGAACACGCATCAATTTGATCCAGAAGTCTGTCGAGAAAACGATGCTGCTCGACTTCGTCCCAGCTGTCGCTGCCGGTGATCAGAGTGATCTTGAGCGGTGCCAGCGCCATGGCTCGCTCCAAGCCACGCTGAACTTGATCAAGATGCTGCGATGGAGAGCAGTTGAGATCGGGGGTGTAATCCCCCCCCGTAACAATTTCAACAATCAGATGCTGTTTTGCATCGGAGAGGCAGCGTCGGATCCCTTCAGGCTGAAGAGCCTTAAGACAAGGGTGATCGAGGTTCACCTCAAGGCCATCAAAGCGCTCGCCTTCAGCGGAGGAGCAGGCCTGTTCAAGGGACCCAGTCCAGCCCCACAGTGTTTTTAACAGCAGCAACCTGGTGCTGTTCAATGGATTTCCGTAAACACCTGCGGCTGAATGCCGAGATAGATCGCTTCGCGGAAGAGAGCCTGCTTCGCCTTGGCATCACGGTTCTTTTCCGCCAAGCGAAACCTTTCACGCAACGATGCGATCAACGTGGTTTGACGTGGGTTGCCCGGAGTGCCGAGAGGAGAGCTTGTCACCACCAGAGCGCGATCTCGGCCTCAGTATGGGAGAGCATCAGCCGAAGGTGTTGCCGTTCCATCCCCAGCAGCTGGCCTGCACATCCTCAAACCCGATGTACACCCGGTTGGCGGGGATTCCCGTCCTCGCCTGAATCAGCTCACAGAACGCAGCTGTCATCGCAGGCGGACGCAGCGCACCGATCGATTTCACCTCACGTAAGCGCAGGGCTCATGACTGCCGGCGAAGGTCATCGGAACGCCTGTCTCCAGAAGCGTCATCACGTAGGCCTCCGGTTTACCCGTCTGATTGGCCAACTCAGACGAAAGCTCCTGCAACAACGCCGATCCGTCTTTCAGTGCTGGAAGCGACGTGCGCACATTAATCAGAGGCATCGGTTCAAGAATGCTGGGAGAAGCTTGGCACTCTCAAGCCATGAGTGCCAATCCCTGGATGTCGATCTAATTGAAATATTTCCAGAAGCAAAGACTATCAACCTGAACTATTCGAACAGAGAAAGGCTCATAAATTTCACTCAAAAGTGATCAGCTCAATGATCCTTCTTCACTTCTTTGGCCTTGGAGACGTTCTGCGACGCTTTGAACTCGAGCAGATCACAGGCCTCACAATCATGGGCTTCAGACCACTCAGCCTGGATGAATTGATGCGCTGGTCGCAAAACATGGCCGACCAGCACCACTGGGATGGTGAGGCGATTCGTCACGATGTAATGAGCACCTGGCTTGATCAAGCCGAAGACATCACCCGCTGGAGGCATCGGCTGGATCAGGCGCCTGCTGAGGTTGAACTTTTAGCTGGTATTGGCGATCAGCACACCTGGCGTGATCATTGGGAAGGCATGCTGCGCCAAACACCGCGTGCCGGCTGGTGATTACGAGCGGAGTGCAATGACAGGCTGTCCACCGATCAGCGGACGAGAAGCGGACGTCGCTGCTGCGATGCAAAAACAACGGCAGGTCTGGTCGAACAGTGCGATCGATCTTGATCACCTGCATTCCGGCTTTGCCTGTGCTCTTCACATGCACCAACCAACGGTGCCGGCGGGGGCGAACAAGAGCTTGATCTCTCATCTTCAATACATGCTGGATCACCCCAATGAGGGTGATAACCACAACGCCGAACCATTCGCCCACTGCTATCGGCGTCTTGCCGACCTGCTGCCGGAACTGATCAATGAGGGCTGCAGCCCAAGAATCATGCTCGATTACTCGGGCAATCTGCTCTGGGGAATCGAGCAGATGGGGCGCCGCGACATTGGCGATGCACTCCATTACCTCGCCTGTGATCCTTTGATGCAAGGGCATGTGGAGTGGCTTGGAACCTTTTGGAGCCATGCCGTGGCTCCGTCCACACCCATCCCAGACCTGAAACTGCAGATCAGTGCCTGGCAACAGCAGTTCGAGGCCTGTTTTGGCAGCGCTGCCCTGGAACGAGTCAAGGGCTTTTCTCCACCGGAGATGGCGCTACCCAACCATCCCGACACCCTTTTCGAATTCATCAAAGCCCTTAAGGAAGCGGGATATCAGTGGCTCCTAGTGCAAGAGCACAGCGTTGAGTGCATGGACGGCAGCCCACTGCAACGCAGCCAATGCTTCGTTCCCAATCAACTTCTGGCCAGGAACAGTCGGGGCGAGGAGGTCAGCATCACGGCACTGATCAAAACCCAGGGGTCTGACACCAAACTTGTGGGGCAGATGCAGCCCTATTACGAGGCATTGGGTTGCGAACGGCAACGTCTTGGTGACGTCGAGGTGCCAGCACTGGTGAGCCAGATTGCCGATGGAGAAAACGGTGGGGTGATGATGAATGAATTTCCAGAGGCTTTCCGGCAGGCCAATCGCCACATCCGTGACAACCCCAAAGGCACCGCGGCAATCAACGGCAGTGAATACCTGGAGTCTCTGGAGCGCAATGGAGTAGATCCTCACCACTTCCCCGCCATCCAGGCGGTGCAACAACACCGCCTTTGGAGTGAACTTGGCGACAACACCTCAACCGAAGGGCTGGAGGAGACCATCAGCAAACTGACGGCTGACGACACCAGCTTCAGCATGGAGGGTGCGTCCTGGACCAACAACCTGAGCTGGGTTGAGGGTTACGCCAATGTGCTGGCCCCGATGAATCAACTCAGCGTTCAGTTTCATGCGCGGTTCGACCCATCAGTTGCCGCAGACCCCACCACCACCCGTACCCGGGCTTATCAGGAGTCGTTACTGCATCTGCTGCTGCTGGAAACCAGTTGTTTTCGGTACTGGGGGCAAGGGGCATGGACCGAGTACGCCAGGGAGATCCATCGACG
>JGI26064J46334_1000067_pt1 | contig 18775 bp, 22 predicted proteins | sample MarorgKNORR_S2LV_FD_46334 | JGI IMG/M metagenome (IMG submission 46334) | reverse complement strand
GTATACTTATTTAATGCTGCTGCGTGCTTTGATGAAAAAGCAGTCCCAGAAGTTGCCAAAACATTTGAAAAACCTTTTTCATAAAGTCTCAAAAAGTCAGTCTGCCCCTCTACTAACAATACATAATTTTGCTTACGGATTTCAGGCATAGTTTGATAAGATCCATAAAAAACTTTACTCTTTTGAAATAGTAATGTTTCTGGCGAATTTAAATATTTGACATCCTCTTTATCNGATAAACTACGTCCACTNAAACCAATTACTTTTCCTGAGGGGCTAAAAAATGGAAACATGATTCTATTTCTAAACCTATCTACAAATCCTTTTTTACTTTTCGAAAATAGCCCTGACTTTTCAATAACTTCATTATCAAATTTATCCTTCAATTCACTATAGAGTTGATCCCATGAATCATGAGCATAGCCAAGACTAAATTTTTGAATAATAATATCGTCAAAAAATCTATCCGCCATATAAGCTTTGGCTTTTATACCTTTCTTTGAAGATAAATTATTGATATAAAATAGATTTGCAAGATTATGAATCTCATAAAGCTGATCATATAGATTGCTTTGCTGCTCATCACCCACCTCGATAATCTCGATATTGTGCTTTTCAGCTAATGAACGTATAGCTTCAGCAAAGCTAATTTTTTCATACTCTATTAAAAATTGTACTGCATTACCCCCTTGCCCAGAGCCAAAATCATACCACATATTTTTATCAGGGGCTACACTAAATGAAGGCTTTGTTTCTGACCTAAAAGGACTGAGACCAAAGTAGTTTTTACCTCTTTTTTTTAAATCAACGTACTGTGAAATAACCTGAAAGATATCGACTTCTTCTAGAACTCTGTTGATTGTTTCTTGTGCTATTCTTCTCATCAACTAAAAATATAGTCTTTGAATGGTTCCAGAAAAACAAGAATCTTTGACTGTTGGAATAAAATCTCATAGAGCCTTATAGAAATAAATTTTTCAAAAATGCCTGAAAAAAGCACTAAAGTTATGATGCCTTTAAATACACCAAGCATAAAACCTAAAATCATATTTAGCGTTTTGTATGATGAGATACTTCCATCAAATAAAAATAATAACAAACTGGTTAACAATCTTAAAACAATTAGAGAGATTGTAAAAATTAGGGCAATTGAAAAGAATATGATAATAGTTGGACTGATAGAAACATATTTTGAAATAAAGAATGATAAATCTACATAAAAGAATAATGCAATTGATGCTCCTACAATGAGATTTAAAAAATCAGTGAATGATTCAATAAAGCCCTTTCTCATCCCAAATACACCCATGATAAGAAAGATCATCAAAAAAAGAATGTCAATAATCATATTTAAGATAGTAATTCTTTAACAATGGATTGGGCTAAATTCCCATCAACTTTTCCTGCACCCTTTTTCATCACCTGTGGCATTACTTTACTAAAGTCTGACATTTGTGAAGCTCCTACTTCTGCAATAATATTTTCTACTAAACTTCTAACTTCTTCTTCACTCATCATAGAAGGTAGATATGATTCTACAAATTGTAATTCATTCATTTCAGCTTCAACTAAATCATCTCTATTGCCTTCTTTGTACATTCTGATAGACTCTTTATGTTGTTTCGCTGCACTTTGGAGCACTTTAATTACCTCTGTGTCTGATAACTCGTGTCCAAGTGCAATAGCTTTGTTTTTACATTTGGACATTAAAAGCCTTAACGCTCCTGCTTTTGCTCTGTCCTTATTCTTGAGTGCCTCCATCATATCTTTTTCAATCTGTTGTAGCATCATTTTTCTCTTTCATTAATTGTTTTCATAGCAAGCAGAATTTGGTCTTGATTATTTTCGAAACCTATAAATCTTCTTCCTCTTTTTTTAGCAACTACACCAACAGCTCCTACATTCATAAATGGATCAAGAATCCAATTGAGCTTAAAACTGCTCGCTTTTACTATCCTATGAACTATTTCTTCATAGTCAAGGTGAAACCATAGGTTATCTTTGATTTCTTCTGGTTTTGGGTTATTTATATTTTTACCATTTACGATATAATTTTGATTAAAAATATAGTCATTTGATTTTGTAGCAAACCAAATATCTGAGATTTTGTTTTTCCATTGTGATAATTCAGTATTTTCTATTTGTCTTTCAGCTGTAATTCTTGACTGAATAATAAAATTTTTCCCAAGAACTGAATGATAGAGAGATGAGGACTCCCAAGGACATATGATATAAATTGAGCCACTGGTTGTTAAAACTCTTTTACATTCTGAAACCCATTCTTCAATCCACTTAATATATGCTGAATAAGACATTCCACTATTAGGTTCCAGTGCTGGCTCAGTTACAATCAAATCAATGGACTCACTTGGAATCTTCTTTAGCCCATCTAATGCATCTACTTTGAATAATCCTTCGTTGAGTTTATCTTGAAAGTGAATATCTATCTCTGTTTTTAAAGCAGGTAAATATTTGTTTAAATCTTTTACTGTTAAAATATCTTTATTCATTGACATAATTTAATCTTATAAAGTTAATTTAAAAATTGTAAGTTTTTAAAAATGAACAACTTAAAAAAAATCACAATTTCNGTCAGCTCTCTTCCAAAAAATGGCTGGTGGAATAATGGAATAGTAGCATATCATGATAACGATATGATGAGNAACGGTGCAATACCTAATCAAGAACTACTAAAAAAAGAACATGAAAATTTAATTGGAATACTTCAGAAACATTCCCTNGAAACAATAATTATTCCCTTCAAATCTGAACTTGAAACAAATAAAAAATATGACTTTGTTTTTATGCGTGATCATTTTTTATGCAACGCAAATAAAGATATTGTGATCTGTAATATGAAGCTTTCTGAAAGGATGAATGAAGGAGAATATGTTATATCCACTTTAAAAGATTTACAATATAAGGTTTCATTTCTTGATGATAATTGTATAGCTGAAGGCGGAGAATTCTTTTTTCTTCCCAAAGAAAATATTCTATTAGCAGGTCAATGCAGAAATAATCTCAGAGGTGCGGAGCAAATGGCGGAAAAGCTTAAAGTGTCTAACCTTCACATTATAAATTCAAGTGGTTACCATTTAGATACTTCAATTTCTCCTATTTTCAATGATGAATACGATTGCATTGGACTTATATGTGCTCGTGAAGTATTCAGTGATAATGAAATAAATAATTTAAGAAGTATTTGTAGATCAAATCAATGGGAGCTTATAGAAATTGAACATCAAAATATCAATTCTTCTTTAAGCTTTCGTACTGCAATGAATGGTCTCACACTTCCAGGACTTTTCATTAGTAGTAAAAAATTAAATCAAAAACCAATATCAGATTTTGCTTTATCAAATGGGATTGCTTTTGATTCAACTGAAGTATCTCAGTTTAATTTAAGCGGTGGTTCGGTTCATTGTCTTACAAATGAACTATTCTAATTATGCGTAAACTTTTTATAGTTTTTATTACNTTTTTTCTACTTGGAGGAGCAAAAGATCAAACGACAATTAAAAAAAGCATAATTAATTTTGATGGAAGAAAAAGAGAGTACTATGTTTCTCTTCCTCAAAATATGTCAAAACCTATTCCTTTAATTATCAATTTTCATGGTTTTTCAAGTAATGCAATTGAGCAGCAGGAGTTTTCACAAATGGATAATTATGCTCACGTGAATGGGGTGGGAGTAGTTTATCCCGAAGGCATTAACAAATCATGGAATGTTGGTCTCAAGGCTCAAAAATTTATGAACGAGGAAAACGATATTGGTTTTGTAGATGCGCTCATTGATTCAGTAACATCAAAATATAATATCGACTCAAATCGAATATATGTTTGTGGATTTTCCAATGGTGGAGAATTCTCTTACGAGCTTATGTGTGGTCTATCAAACAAAATAGCTGCATTTGGATCTGTTGGAGGTAATTTTACTATTAATGAAGAAAGATCTTGTAATGTAAAAAGAGAAATTCCTTTAATTCATATTCATGGAACCAAAGATAAATTGGCAAAATATAATGGCTATGATGAATATTATTTAAGTACAATAAAATCGGTTAACTTTTGGGTTAAACACAATCAATTAGATAAGATGGCAGTTGAAAATATAAAAGATAATCAGAAAAAAGATCGCACAACCGTTGAAAAATATACTTTTTATTCAAATAATTCTGACACAAAAGTGATTCATCTCAAAGTGATAAATGGCGGACATGTATGGCTGGGTTCTCCTGTTTTTGATATGCTTTATTGGAAATTATTATTTGGAAATAACAATCATGAAATAAATTCTAGCAAAGAATTGGTTGATTTTTTTCTAAAATATAAATTATCAGACTTCAATTAGGGAAGTCATCATCCAGAGATTCCCATAAATATAAAGTAGCTATAGTTTTATATGGAGACCACTTATTAGCTATTTCAAGAATTTGATGCATAGAATNAACTTGATACTTTTTTTTAATCACATTAATTAACGCTAAATCACCCTCAGGAAAAATATCAAGATTATTCTTTGAGAAAATTAAAAACATATCGATTGTCCAATTACCAACTCCTTTAATTTGAATAAGTTGTTTGTAGATTTTTTTTACATCACTCTCTCGTTTTAAATCATATATTTCATTTCTTAATTCAAAAATGTTTTCAATATAATTTTTTTTCTGCTTAGATAGACCAATGCTCTTCCATTCATTTTCNCTCCAAGAAGCAATATTTTTTTTGTTTGCTTTATAGTAATGTAGAAAACGATTAAAAATACTATTTCCAGCTTTTGTAGATATTTGTTGGAAAATAATATACTTATATAAATCTAGAATATAGTCATTTGACTTAGAGATTTTAGGAATTGTATTGCTTTTGATTATATTCTTTAGTGTATTATCTACTTTAGATAAATAATCGATATGTTTTTGATTTATCATTGTTGGCTTTGAAAAAACTGCCAAATTAATTCTGAGGTATCAATATCATGCCCCCATGTTTTTTTCCACCAAGTATGTCCCTCTCCTTCTAAAGAATAAAGTTCAACACTTTTATTTTCTTCACAATCATAAGAGATTAGGCGTGTGGTATATTCACCGTCACCATTAAAATCTGGTATTGTTATTTCGTTTTGTGAATTACATTGATTATGGTTTTTCCAATAATCATGTGCTGCTCTAGCAGAATAACTCCATTCAACACCATTATATGGGACTACAGAGTCATTCATGCCATGAAAATGAATGATTCCAGTTTTTTTAGGAGGATCACATTGATAATATCCAGCCATTGATCCTGTAACTGATCCAATACTATTAATTTCATCAACCTCGCAGGCTAACCTATAGCTCATAAAACCCCCAAGTGACATTCCTGAAGAAAAGATGTTGTTATTATCTATGTTATAGCTTGCTTTAAAATATTTAATCAATGCTTTAAAAAATCCTACATCATTTACACTTAAAAAACTTGGAACAACATCAACATTCCATCCTGTATTGCCAAACTGATCCGTTGTACCTTGGACATAGACAACTATAAATCTTTCTTGNTCTGCAATTTGATCAAATCCAGAATACTGTCTGATTGATGGCGCCCTACCAGTGTATCCGTGCAAAACAAATAATAAAGGAAGTGATTCTGTTTGATAATCAAAATTAGGGGGTGTATGTACAATAAAGCTTCTTGTAAAGCTACCAAATGGTGTTGCAAATGAAGCTGTTTGATCATTGTAAGTAGAGATTAATTCTACAGTTAGTTCAGATGTTGTTTGGCTGCCGCCTCCTGAAAAACCGCCGCCACCATTATTGCCGTTATTATCACTTAAAATATCTTCAGAACCAACATCTGAAGAACAATGAATAATAAATAAAGTAGTAAAAAATATTTTTAAAAATTTACTCATATTATTTTTTCTATGATTTGATCTATATTTTTAAAAAGCTCAAATTCTGTTGAATTGTTTTCTATGACGTAATCAGATTGTTTAATCTTTTCATTATCTTTCATTTGTAATTGCATTCTATCTTTTATTGTTTCTTTCGTTAAATCTGCTCTACCTAGTGCTCGCTTTAATCTTAACTCTTTATCTGCTATAACTAAAATTAACTTTGCACCACTCTTGCGATGTTGTTCAAATACTCCTGATTCGATAATTAGTGCAGCGTCTATGACAAAAAGATTATATAAATCTTTTTTTTCGTTTATTCTTTCTAATATTAAATCACCTATAATAGGGTGTATAATATTATTTATTTTTTTCTGTGATTCTGAGCTTTTAAACACTTCTTGGGCTATAGATAAAGTAGTTAAGTCTTTAAGTTTCGGAAATGTTTTTTGAATTTCATCTATTACAAATGTTGATTGTAACAATTCTTTTGCTTCTTTATCTGCATCAAAAATATAAGCCTTATACTTATCTTTTAGGTATGATGAGGCTGTGCTTTTACCTGATGCTATGCCACCAGTAATTCCAATTATCTTCATTATGGAATACGTTTTAAAATTCTTTCTGTTACTTTATCAATTGAGCCATCGCCATCGACATGAATTATATTACTTTGATAAAATTCAATTAGGGGTGCTGTGAGCTCTAGGTACACATTTTGTCGGTTTACAATCACTTCTTCAGTGTCATCCGCTCTTCCTGAATTTTTTGCTCTTTCAACCAATCTTTTGATTAAGACATTTTTATCAACTTCGATGTTTATGATACTATCAATTTCTTGATTTAATGATTGAAAAATTTTTGACAAACCAATTGCCTGTGGAATTGTTCTAGGGAAACCATCGAGTATAACTCCTGAATCTTGTAATTCTTTTAAAGTTAATTGCATCATCTCTAATAAGATTTCATCTGGTACAAGATTGCCAGCATTCATATATGTTTGAGCTTTAAGTCCTACTTCTGAAGCTTTATCAATCTCTGATCTGAGTATATCCCCAGTTGATAAATGAACGAGGTTAAATTTCTTTGCTAAAATTTTTGCTTGGGTTCCTTTACCTGCTCCTGGAGGACCCATAATTAAAAGCTTCATTTATATACCTTGAGATTTAGGTGGATCAAAGATTGCCTGCATAACTATTGCTAGTTTGGTTGGCTTATTTTTTAACTTTTGTTGTAGTGTTAATAATTTTTGTTCAGAGTGACTTGAAGTTTCCTTTGTAGTGATGCGTGATTTTAAATGATTTAAATGCTTATCTTTTATATTAAAAGATTTATTTAAATCATCTTTAACAGGGTAGTCAGGTTGAATTGATTTTTTTGAATTTTGTTTAATAGGTAATTCGTCGTTTGATGGTTCAACAAAATTTGTAGTTAAACTATCATCCAGTACTACTGCAGACTTCTCCATTGCTTCATCTAGAAATTCAAAAATATTCAAATCTGTTTTCGAATTTTTATTTTCTGCTTCTGATAAAGGTTCTGGAACTTGGAATTCTTTAGCTTCTACCTTTTTCTGCCTACTTCTGTAGGCAGAAAATAGATAAAATAGGAAAATTATTCCCCAATATATTAACTCTTCCAAAGTTAATCCTCAGATACTTCTTTTTTGTCATCTGTGACACCAGCAATTGATTGTCTCATGCTAGTATCAGAGGCAATATTGTCTAGCTTATAATAATCTAGNACACCAAGATTGCCTTTTTTAAAGGCTTCAGCCATAGCTAAAGGAACTTCAGATTCTGCTTCAACAACCTTAGCTTTCATTTCTTGTTCTAAAGCAACAGCCATAGCTCTTCTAGTTTCCGCTTTAGCTTGAGCAACTCTCAGGTCTGCTTCAGCCTGATCAGCTTGTAATTGCGCACCTATGTTTTTACCAACATCTATATCAGCAATATCAATGGAAAGAATTTCAAAGGCTGTACCTTTATTTAATCCTTTTTCTAGCACTGTTCTTGATATTGAATCAGGATTTTCAAGTACGGCTTCGTATGTTTCTCTTGACCCAATAGCACTTACAATACCTTCACCAACTCTTGCAATAATTGTGTCTTCGGTCGCACCTCCAACAAGATTTGGAATATCAGTTCTAACTGTAACTCTTGCTCTTGCCCTTACTTCAATACCATCTTTAGCTACCGCAGATAGCTTTCCATCAATNGGAGCATCAATCACTTTTGGATATACGCTTGTTTGAACAGCAGATAAAACATCTCTACCTGCTAAATCTATTGCTGTTGCAATTGAATAAGTAAGCTCAATTCCTGCCTTTGAAGCAGCAATCAGTGCATCAACAACTTTATCTACATTACCACCAGCCATATAATGGACTTCAAGATCGCTAGTTGACACATCATGAAGGCCTGCTTTCCTTGCAGCAATTAAACCGTTTACAATGACTCCAGGTGGAACACGCCTAAATCTCATACCAACAAGACCTAGGATTGTTACGTCTCCTCCTCCAATACTAAAAATAGCCTGCAACCACAAACCAACTGGTACAACCCACAATAGCAATAAAATAAATAATACTAACGGTATGGCAACATATAGTCCCATTACTCCTCCTTTATATGTTTATATAAGCAAATTTACATCTTAAGTAACTAAAATATTATAACTACTCGACTTTACTTCTGTTTTTAAAATTCTTTTTTAATGTTGTTTTATTAGAATCACTGCTCACTAATTTTTGGAAAAAAGCAGATTTACCAATTAATCTTAAAATAAAAATAATACCAAAAATTCCTACAACAATTGCCCACCCAAATCCATCTAATGCTTCAGAATAAATTTCAGGGCTTACGGGCACATCAGGAATTAGCAATAAATATAAACCATAAAACAAAACAACAATGCCTGTAATACCAAATACTCCAAACCCAGGTATTGCGATAGCTTCAACAAACAATAATACAAGACCTAATAAAACTACTAAAATATCTGTTGATGAAGCCAATTGAGTTAAATATCCAGCTCCCAGNGCTAGAGTTAAACAGATAATCCCAATGGTTCCACCTATGCCCCATCCTGCACTGTACAGTTCAGATATAACTCCAATTGTACCAAAAGTTGTTAATAAAGATGAAACTGTAGGGTTGGTTAATATTCTAACAACATTTTCAGACCAGTTTTCACCCACAGTTACAATTTCATAATCTTCTATTTGTAATGATGAAAGTACATCCTCTATACTTTCGCCTTTCCCATCAGCAATTCCATACTTTATTGCTAGCTCAGTAGTCAGGGTGATCAACTTTCCATCTTTTCTACCTTCAATATCATCTACCTGGAGAGTATCTCCTTCAATAACTAAAAACTCAAAGCTTAACTCTTCATCTACCATTCCACGCGCGATATCCGGATTTTTACCTGACTTTTCTGCTGTCGCAGCCATCTCTTCTCTCATATAACTTTGAGATTTTTCTGATTGTTTAGATCCTGACATATCAACAACGCTTGTAGCTCCAATAGTAGCTCCGCCTGTCATATAAATTTGATCACAAGAAAGTGAGATTAAAGATCCAGCAGAAATCGCTCTACGATTTATAAATGCAATTGTCTCAATTTCAGTGGATGATATAGAGTCTTTTATTTGTGTAGCAGCATCAACGCGTCCACCAAAAGTATCAATATCAAAGATGATTACTGAAGCATTATCTGCCTCAGCTAAATTTATTGCACGGGTCACCAATCCTGGGATACCAAGATCTATTACATCCTGAATAGGAACAACATATACTTTTTTACTTGTTTGCTCTGCGAGAATGAATGCAGAAAATAAAAAAGTAATGCCAATTAATATGTTCTTAAATTTTGTTTTCATTGCTAATTCAAAGATTTACATTACGGAGATGTATTTTTTTTTAAAAGTGTTTTCTTTTTACTTAAGAAATGCTCCAACATTTGCTTATAAAATTACCTATAAAATTATTTATAGTCTACTATTCCATGTGCTAAAAATGAGACAAAAAACGGTATTGACTAATCTGCGCTGGTCTTTTCCAGATAAGAATGAAGAATGGTATCGAAATATAATGCAGCAATGCTATAAATTTTTTACTAAAGAATTTTTAGATTTTATATCATTTCCAAAGAATTATAGCTCAAGTATAATAAAATTTAAAAATCTAGAAGTATTAACGGAAGCACATGCAATGAAAAAAGGGATTATACTTGTTGGATCCCATTATGGTTCTTTTGATAAACTATTTTATACTCTTAGCAAAGAAAGATATAATTTAACCGGTGTTGCTTATAAGCAGAATAATAGTGGTGCCGATATTTTCTTTAAACAAATAAGAGAAAATTTTATGGAAGACCAGCTTTACAAAGGTGGGGATATTAAGCAGTTAACAAATTCTTTAGTAAAAAATAATATTTTAATTTTGCTAAGTGATCAAGATGCTAAGAAAAAAGGTGTGAAGGCTAAATTTTTTGGAATTGATTCATCAACACACTCAGGTGCTGCTGTACTAAGCAAAAGAAATAAAAGCCCTATTATCTATGCAAGCATTACGCAAACACATAATATTTATGAAGTGCAATTTGTACATATTGATACTTCGGGCAGTATCAACGATATTGTACAACAATACACAACAGAGATTGAAAAAACAATTATCAATAATCCAGAGCAATATTTTTGGTTTCATAAAAGATGGAAGTCAGTTAGAAAATACCAGTGAAGAGAATTAGAACAGATCATCCTGATTCAATAGAAATATTTATCAATTCATTGAATGATAATCAAGTTATTGCATATCCAACAGATACCATATACGGTTTAGGAACAGCAATAAATAATGATAAAGGAATTGAAAGGATAAATTTGATGAAAAAGAGAGAGCAGCCAATGAGCATTGCATTGGGAAGCTTTCATATTATTAAAAATCAAATTATAGCTAATGAAAATACATTAATTAAAATAGAAGAAATTCTTAAAGATGGTAGTACATGTATCGCTCCATATAACCCTGACTCATTGAATGATAGAATTACTAAAGACGGTAAGATAGGCTTTAGAATTCCTAATCATGATTATCTAAAAGCTGTGCTAAACGAATATCAAAAGCCTATCACAACCACTAGTATTAATAAATCGGGCTCTGAACCATTATATAGTCCCGATGAGATTGAAGAAAAGTTTGGTGATAAAATTGATTTGTTAATTGATGATGGTGTAATTAAAAATAATCCTTCAAAGATTTTTATGTTTGAAGCAGATGAAGTAAAACAAATACGATAAATGAAACTAATAATACTTCTTATTTTAAGCTCTTTATCATTAATGGCGAATACTCCAAGCGATCGTTTTAATTCAAAAGTAAAATATGAATACAATGTATATCTTGAAGTTTTAAATCTAAAGCTAGGTGAAGCTTCCTTATCAATTAAAGAACCGGACAATATAGAAGGAATAAATGTTTATCACTTAAATTTTAATGTTCGTACTACTAGACTGGGAGATTCAATTTATAAAATCCGAAATAAAATTGATGTTTGGATCAACCAAGAGACTCTTAATGTTGTAAAGCAAAATAAAAATATAAGAGAGCTCCGAAAAAAGAAAAATTCTGAAACTATTATTATAAATCAGAAAGGAATCACCAATGGTAAAGAATTTATTGTTAATGAAAACAGTTTTGATCCATATTCACTCATTTTGATTCTATCAGAATTCGATATACCAGATAATCAATCGAAAAAATTTAATATAGTTGATGCTGGGAAAAGTAGAGTAATAGAAATTAAGAACCTAGGAACTGAAATGATTAAAACCCCATATGGAAACAAGCAAGGTTATACTTTGTCTCCAGTTAAAAATGGACAACCAATTCTTAAAAACAAAGGTGATATGGAAGTAATTTATGTATCTATCGATGATATTCTAGTACCAGTAAGAATATTAATAAAACTTGGTAGCGGGGTTATTGAATTAAGACTTAAAAAAATACGCGAATAATATCATTTAAAATTAAGAAAACCATTAATGATAATAGTATAAACATACCTACTGATTGGATTCTAATCCTGGCTTTTACGGAAAGTTTTCTACCCATTAAAACTTCAACTAGTATTAAAGCAATATGTCCCCCATCTAATCCAGGGATAGGTANAATATTTATATAAGCAAGATTAACACTAATCAATGCCATTAAAAAAAGAAATGGTACTAAGCCTGCTTGCGCTGCTTGACCTGCCATATCACCAATCATGATTACACTTCCAACTTCATCGCGAGATACATTGCCTTGGAAAATCATTTTTAACGATGATGTCATTAAAGTCATCGCCCACTTTGTTTCGTTAAAACCATAAACAATAGATTCTTGAAAATTTAATTNAACTGGGACTTGAGATTTNGATACCCCCAATGCACCAACCTGCTGATCAACTCTCCCTGAAGATAAATTTGGTCTTGAACTTAGAGAAGCTTCCAAAAATAATATTTCTCCGCTTCGCTCTACTGTAATTGGNATTGTCTTATTTGGGAACTGTTCAATATTTTTGACAGCATCATTCCAAGTTTTAATCTCAATGTTGTTAATAGATAAGATTTTATCTCCATTTATAATTCCAGCAAGTTCAGCCGATTGTTCAGGAACCACATAATCTATAACAGTATCATTACTTTCTAATATGGTGTCACCTTGTAAATTCCCAATTAAAACAAAAACAAAAAATGTTAATATCAGGTTCATAATTACGCCTGCACTCATTACCCATATTTTTTGCAAAGCATTTTTAGACTCAAGTTCATCTTCAGCACCTTTAAATTCGCTGTCCATGCTTTCATCTAGAATGCCTTTCATCTTTACATACCCTCCTAAGGGAAGTAGTCCGATTGTATATATTGTTTCTGATGGGGTATTAAATGAAGTGAAAGTTGTAGAAAACACCTTCTCCCACTTAATTTTTTTATTTCGAAAGGCAAAAAAGAATATATCTACTACTAAACCTTTTTTTGTTTTTGTAAAATCAACAAAATTTGGTGGCATACCAACAGAAAAACGCTCTACTCCAACACCAACGCTTCTTGCAGCCCAAAAGTGTCCTAGTTCATGTACAAAAACTATTACACCAATCAATATTATAAATGCTAAAATATATATCATTTCATTCTAATTAGGGTTCAAATATAATTGAATATTTTTATCTAAAATAAATAATTCTTCTAAAGAAGGTAAATCATCAGATGCAAATTTTTCTACCACTTCTTTAATTAAAAAAAATATTTCATTAAAAGAAATTTTTTGATCAAGAAACTTTTGAACTACATAATCGTTAGCCATACTCATTACTGCTATTCTATTTCCACCTAGATTAATAAGCTCTTCAACAAGTGAGAGAATTGGATATCTTTCTAAATCTGGTTTTTTAAAATCTAAATTTAAATTTTCGAAATCTAGACTTCCTACCGATGAATCTTTTCTTTCAGGAAAGGTTAATGCATACTGAATTGGGACTTTCATATCTGGCAAACCTAGGTGAGCTTTATATGAGCCATCGACAAACTCAACCATTGAATGAACAATGGATTGAGGATGAATAGTAATTTGTATTTTATCAAGCTTTATATTAAATAGCCATAATGCTTCGATCAATTCTAAGGCTTTATTCATCATAGTAGCAGAATCAATTGATATCTTTGCTCCCATATCCCAATTAGGGTGTTTTAATGCTTGTTCAGGTGTAATAGAATCAAATTCATGAATTGGTGTTTCAAGAAAAGGTCCACCACTTCCTGTAAGAATAATTTTTTTTAATTCTTTATGATTTTCACCATTCAAACATTGAAAAATTGCTGAGTGCTCACTATCAACAGGAATTATGTTAACATTTTTTCTATGAGCCAATGGCATGATAATATGGCCTCCAAGTACTAATGATTCTTTATTGCTTAAAGCTATATCAACGCCATTTTTGATTAATTCAATTGTAGGACGCAATCCAGCAGTACCTACAATAGCATTAATTGCTAAATCTAAATTGTTAAATGGGATATTGCTTGAAGCTTTACTGCCAGTTATGAGTTNAATATTATTTTCTTTACATAGATTAAAAAGATCGTGAGAAGAATCAATAACATCAATTGCAACAAAATCAGGTAAATGTTTTTTAGTTTGTTCAAAAAGAAGGTTAGCATTGGAATGGCAAGTAAGACCAACTACATTATATGAATTATCTTTTGATATTACATCTAATGATTGAATTCCAATCGATCCTGTAGAGCCCATTACAACAATATTTTTCATCAGAATTATTAAATAATGCCTCGCTTACTAGAAGCATAAAAATGAAGAATGTCATTGATATGATTACTATCAGCAAGCTCTTCTTTGACTCTAGTAAGAGCGTCTGATTGATTTAAATCAGATCTAAAAAGGTATCTATAAGCTTTTTTAATATCAGCTTTTTCATCTTCTGAAAAACCTCTTCTGCTCAAACCTAAAGAATTAATACCAGCATATTGAACTGGATGTTTACCGGCAAGTATAAATGGAGGTACATCTTGTACCAATTTTGAATTGGCAGCAACCATCGCATGTTTACCAATTTTACAAAATTGATGCGCGTTGCTTGCTCCGCCTAAAATTGCCCAATCATCAATCTCTACATGACCACCTAATGCAACTAGGTTTACTAAAATAACATTATTCCCAATAATACAATCATGTGCAACGTGAACACCGGTCATAATTAATACATCTTCACCAATTCTAGTTTCTCCGGTTGCCTTGGTTCCTCGATTTAAAGTCACGAACTCTCTAATTATTGTTCTATCACCAATAATTAATTTAGTATCCTCTCCGCCAAATTTTTTATCTTGAGGAATTGCACCAATACTACTGTTATTAATTATGTTACAATCATTTCCAATCTCTGTAAACTGAGAAATGGTATTGAAGTTACCAATTTTTACATTGTCACCAATTATAACATTATCTTCAATAACATTATAGGGTCCAATCTCAACATTATTACCGATTTTTGCTGAGCTTGATATAATATTCGTTTGGTGTATCTTGGTAATTTTTGACTCCTATCTTTCAACCATTGATGCTAAAAATTCTGCTTTAGCTACTAACTTATCATTAACAGAACAAGTAGATTCAAACTTAAATGAATTTAACTTTTCATTTACTATTTTTGCATCAATAATAATTTGATCACCTGGTATTACATTTGAATGAATCCTAAAATTATTCACTTTTGATAAATAAACTAAATGATCCTCTGGATTATCAATAAAATCCAGTATGATTAAGCATGCTGATTGAGCCATTGACTCTAACATNAGTACACCGGGCATTATTGGTTTGTCAGGAAAGTGTCCTTTAAAAAATGGTTCATTAATCGTAACATTTTTTAAAGTTTTAATTTCTTTTTTATTCTTCTTGTCAATAATCCTATCAACAAGTAAAAAAGGATAACGATGTGGCATCATTTCTAGTATGTAATTAATATCTTTCATTAAAATTGATCTTTGAATTCTTTTTTTAACATTCGCGCAAACTCAACATTTCCTTTGTGTCCACTTTTAATAGCAGTGACATGTCCTTTAATTGGCTTACCAAGTAAAGCTAAGTCTCCAATCAAATCTAATGTTTTATGTCTTACTGGCTCATTTTTAAACCTTAGGTGCTGTGATTTATAAAGTCCTCTAGATCCTTGGTAAAACTTGATACCAAACTTATCCATAAAAAACTTTACTTCATCTCCATCAATATCTTTATCAACAATGATTACTGCATTACCTACATTTCCACCCTTAATTAACCCTTGTTTGGCTAACTCTGTAACTTCACTCAATAAACAAAATGTTCGAGCAGGAGCTATTTGTTTTTCATAATTAGTATAAGCATTTTGAATTGAACTATATTGAACATCTAAATCTTCTAAATCATATTGAATTGTAAAAGTGGTTTTAAATCCATCAAAGGGCACTGCTAATACTTCAACATCTTTTTCTTCGTCATTATAAACGACCGGTTTTGTGATTTCAAGAAAATCTACTGGAGATTTTTGATCAATGATTTCACCCTCTTTCAAAGCTGATACAAAATCTTTAGAACTCCCATCCATAACTGGTGGCTCTTTACTATTTAATTCAATTAATAGGTTATTAATTCTCATACCAGCACACGCTGACATGACATGCTCTGTAGTATGAACTCTTATACCATTTTCTTCAATTGTAGTACCGCGAGTGAGATCTACTACATTATCAATGCTTGGAGTTACAACTTGGTCTCCTTTGTCATTTCGAATGAATTTGATCCCAGTATTTTCATCAGCAGGATGAAAGGTGACAGTACTTTGTACGCCTGTATGTAGACCTACCCCAGTACATGACACTGAATATTTAATTGTTTTTTGTTTAGCTGACATCTTTTTTTAATCTTTTTTCAAGCAATTCAAATCTTGTATAGATAGCATCTCTCTTTTGTTTCTCTTTAATTGGTCGGGCTGGATTCCCTGCGTACATTTCAGAGCCTGGAAGTGATTTAAGCACGCAAGATCTTGCAGCAATTACTGATTTTTCACCCAATGTAATATGCGGGCCTATGTCACTCTTGCCAGCTATGGTAACAAAATCTTCAATTGTAGTACTCCCACCAACGAAAACTCCTCCAGCTAATAAACATGCCTTCCCAATAGATACGTTATGTGCTATGTGTACCTGATTATCAAATTTGCAAAAATCTGCTATTGTAGTATTCTGAACTGAACCTCTATCAATTGTACATGCTGCTCCAATTTCAACGTTATTACCAATAATTACAGATTTAATATGAGGAATTTTATGATGTTCGTTAGCAACTGTATGATAACCAAAACCATCACTACCTATTACAGTCCCCGCATTTATAATACAATTTTCCCCGATAACCGTATTATCGTACAATACAACATTATCATATATAACACTATTATCTCCAATATTACATCCAGCATTAATTTTAACACCATTTCCAATAAATACATTTTCGCCTAGAACTACATTCTGCTCAATGACTGAAAAAGATCCAATGTGAAGGTTTGTTGATTTTTTGACGGAATCATGTATATCAGAATGTTTTGAAATATTGAATTCGGGAACAGGTCTTTCATCAAAATAATCAAGAATACTTATCATTGCTAAGTATGGATTTTCTACTACAATACCTGCATGATCACTTAAATCATTAACTGAAGTAACAACGAATGCTGCTGCATCTGATGAGGTAATTTCTTTTACATATTTAGGTAAAAATGCAAATGCTATTGACTTATTTGAAGCAAATTTAATATCATCTACAGAAGAAATATTGATTGATTCATCACCAACCAATTCTCCGCCTACTTTTTTGGCTAACTCTTTAAGAGTAATCACAAGTATTACCCTTTTATTCTGTAGACTGATTAGTCTTTCTTAGCTCGTAAAGTACGTCGTCTGTTAAATCAATAGTTGGTTTTGTATATAATGATGCTTGAGAACCATCAATAATTAAATCAAAACCCTTTGAAATAGCTACAGCATTTACAGCTGATTTGAATTTTTCTACCAATTCAAACTCAAGCTGGGCTTGTTTTCTTGTGAGCTCACCATTTGGACCAACCTTTGATAGTTGGTAGCTTTGCATTGAGTTGTTCATATCAACTATGTCCTGCTCTTTAGCTTTTTTCAACTCTTCAGACATCATTAGGCTTTGTTGTTCATATTCTTTAACCATGCTATCTAGTTGAGTTGCCATAGTTTGATATTCTTTTTGAATCACTTCAAGCTCAAGCTGAAGCTGTTGTTCAACATCTTTAAACTCCTCAAAATCGAGTCTAATTTTTTCAGAAAATACTATACCAATCTTTTGCTGGGAAAAAGCAATTCCTGTTAATAATAAAACTATTAATATTTTTTTATACACTTTATTCTCCTTATTTAAAAAGTTTGTCCAAATGTAATAGTATACTCCCAACCCTGGGCCTCTCCATCACCATTAATATCATCAAAACCATATCCCATATCAAAGCCTAATTTACCAATACCTGGCATAAAAAACCTAACACCAACTCCAGCAGACTTTTTCATTGAAATTGAGCTAAATCTATCAATGTAAAACGGCTCTGTCAATGCAGATGTATTCCATACATTCCCCATTTCTCCAAATGCCATAATATAAATTACAGGATTCTCGGAAAGAGGAAATCTAAGCTCTGTAATAAATCTGCCCATTGAATTACCGCCCACTGCCTGACCTGAAACTGTTTGAGGTCCAATAGCATTATCAGGATATCCTCTTAAAGCATTACCATATGGAATACCGTTACCACCCATAATAAATCTTTCATCAAAAGGAACAAATGATTGAACATCATCACCAACATCTATTGTTTTAATAACACCAAGCTTTACTGAATTATATAAAATGAATTTTGAAAAGGTAGGCGTAAACCAATCAAGCGTTAACATATGTTTTTGAAAATTTTCATTCCCGCCAAGGAATCCGCCAGAATAAGTATTTTCTAAAATAAAAGTAGAGCCATTTGTAGGAAATTCTGCTCTATTTCTACTATCTCTTGATAAAACCTGAGCAAAACTTATCCCTCTAGTTTTTTGGAGTCCACCAATATAATTGTCTATATCTTCTTGAGAACCTTCATATTCTTTTTGCATATACTTTGCTGACCACATAACTCTAAAAAAATCGTCTGGCCATTCTAATCTTCTTCCAAAGCTTGCCACAGCTCCTCCTACTGTAAAATCTATAGGGAAATAATAATTAGTCGATGAACCTCTAAAAGAATAAAAAAGTGATGCCCCCACAAGATAAGGACTGTCATTAATCATTGGATCTTGAA
>JGI26064J46334_1000065_pt1 | contig 19097 bp, 17 predicted proteins | sample MarorgKNORR_S2LV_FD_46334 | JGI IMG/M metagenome (IMG submission 46334) | reverse complement strand
CATTAGCTCACAAGCTACATAATAAAGGTCAGAGTATTCTTATTACATCTACAACCAATACAGGTCTAGAAGAGTTAAACAAAAATTTTAGCAATTCTGATATAAAGATACTGCCATTCCCATATGACTGCAGGTTTGCACATGAAAAAATAATTGCAAATTATGAGATTAAAAAAATTATCTTATTTGAAAGTGAATTCTGGCCAAACTTATTAAATGCAGCAAAAAAAATCAAAGTAATTTCGCTAAATACTACAATTTCAGATACAAGTTTTAACAGATTCAAGACGCTCAAAGATTTTTCTAAAGCTCTTTTCAAAAAAATTGATTTATTTTTGGCCCAATCAAGATTAACAATTGAAAGACTAGAATTTTTTAGCGTTAAAGATATAAAACTTATTGGAAACATTAAGATTAATCCAGAAAACTATAGCGTTGACCAAAATAAAAGAATTCGCTACCAAAATATCTTGGGTGAAGAAAAAATGAATGTAATTTTAGGAAGCTCTCATGAAGGCGAAGAGATTTTTGTTGTAAAAGCTCTTATTGATATGGATATCAAACTTATCCTTGCGCCAAGGCACCCTGAAAGGGTTTCAAAAGTTCTTCAAGAACTAGAAAATTTTGATTTGAAAGGCATCAGAACATCTTCATTAAAAGGTGAAGATAATACAGAAATTAATAATAATGAAATTCTAGTTTTCGATGAAGTGGGAGACTTAATTAATCTCTATGCTGCGGGTGATTTAGCCATTGTGGCTGGCAGTATTAATTATGCAAAAGGGCATAATTTTATGGAGCCTATTTTTGTAAATACTTTATCAATTACTGGTTCTAAATTAGCTAATTATAAGCAACTTAAACAAGATCTATGCGACACAAATATTGTTGAAACATTTACAGGACAAGAGCAGCTTAGATCTTTGGTAAGCAAGTATAAAAATATAGCCATAAGAAATGAAAAGGTATTAGCACAAAGTAATGCTTTGAAAAATTATTCTGGTTCTTATGATGAAATCATTAAGTTTATAGATGAGCTATAAATTCGATTTACCCGCAATTTTCTTACTGGGCCCTTCTGCAGTCGGTAAAACTTCGCTCTCTTTAGAGCTTGCACGCCAATTTCCAATCGAGGTAATAAGCGTTGATAGTGCAATGGTATTTAAAGGGATGGATATTGGAACATGTAAGCCTACTGCTAGTGAACAAAAAAGAGTGAACCATCATTTAATTGATGTCATAGAACCTGATCAAAATTTCAATGCTGGGATTTACTTAAACTACGTAGAGCAAGCTCTTCAAGATATAGCTAAGAAGGAAAAAATCCCATTATTTGTCGGAGGTTCTATGATGTTTCATAAGCTTCTATTAGAAGGCATTCATGATTTTCCTACGGATACCAGCATTAGAAAAGAAATTGATGAAATTAAACAAAATAATAATCAAAATGCATTAGTTGCAGAGCTTAAAGCATTAGATCCTGAAACATATAAAGCTATAGACATCAAAAATTCTAGAAGAGTTGAAAGAGCATTAGAAATAATAAAAATTACAAAAACCAAACTATCTAAGCTTAAAAAAGAGCCTTTAAGGAAAATACTCAATAAANATGATTGTTTGTTATTAGGCATGTCAGACTCAAANGCNGCATTAGACATTAATGCTGAAGAAAGAATAAAGAAAATTGTTAATGCCGGTTTCTTAAAAGAGCTTGAGAATTTAGTAATTACCTATAAATTAACCTCTGTATCGCATAGTATGAACTCAATAAATTACAAACAATTTTTGCCACATCTAGAGGGAAGTATAACTTTGAATGAAGCATGTCTTGATGCGCTTCAAGCAACTAAAAAGTTAATTAAAACCCAGTTAACCTGGATGAAAAAATTTGAGTTAAATTATGTAGGAAATACATTAGATGAAAATGATTCAAATCTTTTTTCTGATACAATAGATACTTATCTAAGGAGCTTTAATAAATGAGTTGGAATCCAAACGAAAATGATCCATGGGGCAGAAAGAATTCACCCCCAGATCTCGATGATGCAATTAAACAGCTAAGGAAAATGTTCTTTTCTGGAAATTCTGGTGGCGGAAGCACTGGAGGCGGAGGCGCAAGCTTTAAATTTAATTTTAAATTCTTTACATACCTGATTATGGGTTTGGTAGCACTTTATGTTTTTCTAGGAATAAGAATTGTTAATGAGGCTGATAGGCTGGTTGTGCTTACTCTTGGAAAATATAACAGAGTTCTTGGGCCTGGACTGCAATTCCACTTTCCAATTATTGAAGAAGTATATGCTGAAGAAAATATATCTAAGATTAGAACCTTTGTTCTTCCAACAAATATGTTAACTAGAGATGAAAATATCGTTGATATCGAATTAAACGTGCAGTACACCATCAGTGACCTAGTTAAATATTCCTTAATTGTTGAAGACCCTGAAATTACAATTAGGCAGGCAACGGAAAGTGCATTAAGACATGTCGTTGGTGAAAACAATATGGATAACTTGCTTACATCTGGAGCAGCTGCTATTAGTTCTGGCATTCTTTTAAGACTAGAGGAGTATCTGGATATTTATGATGCAGGTATCTCAGTACAACAGGTAAATATTGAGCAAAGACAACCACCTGCAGAAGTTATCGATTCATTTAGAGATGTGGTAGCTGCAAGAGAAGATAAAGAAAGATTAAGAAATGAAGCTGAAAAATATGCTTTATCAATAGTGCCACAGGCAAGAGGAGAAGCACAAAGACAATTGCAAGACGCAGAAGCTTATAAGCAGAAGGTAATAGCTGTAGCAGAAGGTGAAGCAGAAAGATTTAAGGCTTTACTTGTTGAGTATGACAAGGCACCTGAAGTAACAAGAGAAAGATTGTACATTGATGCTTTGGAAGAAGTTCTTTCTTCTAGTACCAAAGTAATGATAGATGTTGAGGGTGGCAATAACCTACTTTACCTCCCACTAGATCAGCTTATAAAAAAACAGGAGGATGATGATGAATAGGAACGGTTTTATTACGTTATTAGTACTGCTTGTCATTACGGCAATTGTTCAATCAGTTGTGATTGTTAGAGATACAGAAAAAGCAATTCTCCTTAAACTTGGAGCTTTTGAGAGGACATTAGATCCAGGTCTAAATTTTAAAGTCCCATTCGTTGATAGTGTTATCAAGTTTGAAGGAAGATTAAGATCATTAGATACACCGCCTGACAGAGTTCTGTCTAGCGAAGCAAAACCATTAAATGTTGACTCATTTGTAAAGTACAAAATTGTTGATGCAGAGACATATTACACATCAACCAATGGTGGGCAAGATAGAGTTGCAGAAGATACATTGCAAAGAAGAATTAAAGATAAGCTTAGGAATGAATTTGGTAAACGAACTCTAATAGAAGTTGTTTCAGGAGATAGAGACGGTTTAATGCAAGCATTGAAAGATTCTCTTGGAGAAGACTCAGCTCAACTTGGTGTAGAGATAGTTGATTTTCGAGTAAAGAGGATTGATTTTGAAAGAGAAATTAGAGCTTCAGTTTTTGAAAGAATGAAAACTGAAAGAAACCGAATTGCAGAGGAGCTTCGAGCTGAAGGTCGAGAGACAGCAGAGAAAATAAGAGCTGATGCAGATAAGCAAAGAACTATTATCCTAGCTAATGCAACAAAAGAAGCAGAGAAAACTAGAGGTCAAGGAGATGCCACTGCGACCGCAACTTATGCAGAAGCATACAATAGAGATCCTGAGTTTTATGACTTTACAAGAAGCTTGAGAGCTTACAGAAATACTTTTAGAGATGAAGGAGATATCTTATTGATTGATCCTGATAGCGATTACTTTAAGTATTTGAATAAATCTGATCCTAAATAGATGAAAAAATCCCTTATCCTCGTAGGTACTCAATGGGGTGACGAAGGTAAGGGAAAGATTGTCGATTTTTACTCCAAAAAATTTGATGCAGTCTGCCGCTTTCAAGGCGGTCACAATGCTGGACATACAATCTATAAAGAAGATGAAAAATTTGTTCTTCATTTAATTCCCTCAGGAGTTTTTTATGACCATGTTTCATGCTTCATTGGACAAGGAGTAATTCTTTCTATTGATTCCTTATTAGAAGAAATTAAGCAGCTTGAAGAAAAAGGTATTGAACTTGAGGGTAAGCTTAGAATTAGTAGATATTGCAGCTTATTATTGCCTCTTCATGCAAAGATTGATCAGCTAAGAGAAGACAATAAAAATTCCATAGGCACGACACGTAGAGGTATAGGTCCAGCATATGAAGATAAAACAGCTCGAAGAAGCATTAAGGCATTTGATTTAGAAGACAATGATCTTTTAGAAAAAAAATTAAAAAGTCTGGTTGAATACTACAATTTTCAAATCAAAAATATTCATGATTCAGAACCATTTGCTTATGATGATGTCTATAAAGATTTAATCGAATCTTATAACAAAGCATCTAAGTATTTTGGTGATGTTACAGATACTTTAGAAAATATTTATGATGAAGGAGGAAACATTCTGTACGAAGGTGCTCAGGGTACTTTATTGGATGTAGATTATGGAACTTATCCCTATGTTACCTCTTCCAATACCTTAGCGACTTCAGTTGGCATAGGTTCAGGCTTTCCAAAAAGTATTTATTCAGATGTATTGGGAATAGCCAAAGCTTACACTACAAGAGTAGGAGCAGGACCTTTCCCAACAGAATTATTTTGTGAAACAGGCGAAAGAATTGCAAAATTAGGTCACGAATTTGGAGCCACGACTGGCAGACCTAGAAGATGTGGGTGGTTAGATCTTGTTGCTTTGAAGTATTCAGCAAAATTAAACAACCTGACTGAATTATGTGTTACTAAGCTTGATGTCTTGGACTCTTTTGGAGAAATTAAAGTTTGTACTGACTATGAAGTTGATAATAAAAAAACTACTTTTAAATCAAGGCTGTTGCATAAAGTTAAACCAGTATATAAATCTTTTGAAGGTTGGAATTGTTCACTAGAAAGCTGCAAAAATTATGATGACCTTCCTAAAAATGCTAAAGATTTCTTAGAATTTATTGAAGAATTTGTTGGCGTAAAAATAAGTTTAATTTCTAATGGACCAAATAGAGAAGATTTAATCCATAGATAATTCAGCTGCTCTATTTTTTGCTGCATCAATAGCATCTGAAAAGATTTTTATAAAATTCTCGTTGTAAAGTAGATTCAGGCCAGCTTCAGTTGTTCCACCTTTTGATTTAATGCTTGCAATTAAGTCTTCTAGATTCTCCCCATTTTTAATAGCACTAATAAGGCTTGTAAGAAAGAGCAAGGTTATATCTCTCTTAGATACATTGTCGGGTAGCAATCCATCTAATCTATTTTCAAATTCATTAATTATTTCAAAATAAAATGCTGGACCACTGCCAATTAGGGAAGTATGCAAATTAATTTTTTCTTCACTATCAACTACGAATGCTTTACCCAAGAAGTTAAATATTTCAAGAATTTCATCATCTTCCACAGAGGAAAATATGCTAGTAATACCTAGATTGTCCTTTGCACCAATATTTGGCATTGCTCTATAGATTTTGTTTCTAGGGAAAGCTGTTTTTAGATTTTCTAATGTAACTCCTGCAGCAACACTAACTATTTTGATGTCATCTCTAATAATGCTATTCATGGATAAACAAAGTTCATACATATCTTTAGGTTTTACACATATAACAACAATATCTGAATCGATGCATATATCTTCTAGAGTTTGTTGTCCGATAGATTCATGCTCAAGCCAAAGAAGATTTGCCTCATTTCGATCATGACCAGTAATGATATATGAGGAATTTTTTTGCAACCCTTTTATTAAGGCCTTGGCCATATGACCACAGCCTATAAAACCAATTTTTCTCATACTAGGATTTTAATATTTTTTCTAATGTCGCGTTGATAAATTTATATGAGTTCTCTGAACAGAATTTTTTGCTTAATCTTACACCTTCATCAATTAAGATTTCTCTAGGAGTTTTTTCTAGTTCTGATTCAGCTTTGATTATTAAAAGAATATTTTCTTCCATAGTACCCACTGATTTGATACCAAACATCTCAAGTTCAGATACATCAGAAATTATTTTCTTTTGATCTGAGATGTTTTTTGTTATGTGGCTAAAGATATTTCTAAAAAAAATATAGTCTATCTTTGTTTTTCTAAAATCTTTTCTAAAAGAATCTTCAATAGCTTTTGCATTGTTGTGACCAAAAGAAAACTCATAAAGTGCTTGAACTAAAAGCTCACGAGCATTTACCTTTTCTTTAAATTGACTAAGGTTTTTCATTTTTTATGATGACATCATTTGAAACAGAGATTCAATAAACTCTTTTCCTTTATTCATCTTTTCCGGATTGATTCTTTCTTCAGCTTGAACTTTATTATCGACTGTAAGCACCCCGTTTATTAAAGGAGTTCCATAAAACTCTAGAGCTACTGCTGCTAAATCCTGAAATGATTGTTTTGATACAAGTTTAAAATGTGGAGTATCGCCTTTGATTACAAGACCAATAGCAAGTATTCCATCATATTGAACTGGTATTGCTCTTATTATGCTGGCAGCTAATTCTAATGAGCCTGGACAAAAAACTATTTCATGATTAACTTCATATTCATCTGCTATTTTTGTTACTTCATTTACCAAGGGAGATAGTAATTCTCGATTCCATGTTGTTGTAACAATAAGAATTCTTTTCTTAGCTAGATTCTTAAAAGAATCTTTAAAATCTGGTGCATTATTCATCTATAAAACCCTCAATTTCAATATTAAAACCAGATAGTCCACTGTATTTTGTGGGTGTGCCCAAAACCATGATTTTGTTCAAACCTATTGCTCTAAGTATTTGTGAGCCTATACCAATTACTCTTCTATTTCTCTTTGGTTCGATGTTTTCATCTTTTAACATTGATAACCAATAGCCTTTTGCATCTCTGTGATTGATTAATACAAATACNCCTGCTCCTTCTTCTGAAATTCTTTTTAATGATTTTCTAATTGACCATTTCTTACCAATCTCATCAATACCTAAGGTGTCTTGTAAAACACTTTGTGTCTGTACTCTAACAATTGGTAAATCTGTTTTCTCTGGCGAGCCTTTGGTGAGAGAAAAGTGATGTTCATCAAAAATTACATCTCGCCATACATCCAATTTAAAATCTCCAAACTCTGTAGAAACGTTTTTTGTATGCACATTTTCAATAGTTGATTCTTTTGAAAGCCTATAATCAATAAGGTCTGCTATAGTGCCAACTTTTAAATCATGTTTCTCTCCAAACTTTAGTAAATCATCTCTTCTGGCCATAGTTCCATCATCATTCATAATTTCACATATTACCCCTGCACCTGAGAAGCCAGCTAATGATGCTAGGTCACAGGCAGCTTCGGTATGACCAGCTCTCGCAAGAACTCCGCCTTTCATAGCTTGCAATGGAAAAACATGTCCTGGTTGAACTATGTCGTGTTCTGTTGCTGATTCATTCACAGCTGTAGTGATTGTGTGGGCCCTATCTTTAGCAGAAATTCCTGTAGTAATACCATCTTTAGCCTCAATTGATACTGTAAAAGCAGTTCTATTACTCGCTTTATTATTACTTGTCATCGGCTTAAGGTTTAATTGCTCACATTTATCTGACTCCAGTGCCAAGCAGATAAGACCTCGTCCATTAGTTGCCATAAAATTTACGATTTCTGGTGAAATGGCATCAGCCGCACATATAAGATCACCTTCATTTTCTCGATCCTCATCATCAAGAATAATGACCATTTTGCCTTTTTTCAGATCTGCTATTATTTCTGGAATGTCATTTTTATTCATTTTTCAAAAACTGTTTTTTTGTCTCGGTCAATTGTATACGATGATTTAAGACTTAAACCATATTTATCAATCATTGCATCATTTAAGGACCATGAGACACCACCTTCTCCTAATTGATCTGGNGATTGATAAATAATCATCTCATCGCAAAGTCCTTCTTTTAAGAAACTATTTACAAGCCTTGGTCCAGCTTCAACTAATAATGAGTTAAGCTCTTGTTTAGAGAGAACTTCTACTACTTTCACTAAGTCTTTCTCATCAATTATTTGTACTTTTGAATCTTNAAAGAAATCCAGACTTACATCCCATTCTTTCTGCTCTGAAAGAAGGATTTTTTGCGGTTGAATTAAGGGAAATTCTACTCTTGCATTCATTCTAGGCTGATCCGATCTGATAGTATTCCCGCCGGTAAGTATTGCATCGTGTTCTGCTCGAATTAGTTGCACATCTTTGCGCGAAGCTTCTGAAGTTATCCATGTTGTGCTTCCATCTTTGCTATGAGACATCCAATCAGCAGAACTAGCTATTTTTATGGTAATAAAGGGTCTTCCATTCTCATGTTTAAAAAAGAAAAATTTATTAAGTTCTCTAACTTCTTTTTCAAGCACACCATAAGAAACCTCTAGCCCAGCATCTTTTAAGGTTTTTATACCTGTTCCAGCAACTTTTGGGTTTGGGTCTAGGCTACCAATAATTATTTTCTTTATGCCTGATTCAATAATTTTTTTTGTGCATGGTGGAGTTTTACCATAATGATTGCACGGTTCTAGAGTGCAAATCATTACATGGTCTTCTTCAATTTTTTCCTTCAGAGAATTGAAGCAATTTACTTCTGCATGAGCTTCACCAAATTTTTTATGTGCACCTTCAGCTAATATCTTGCCATCTTTGACAATCAAAGCTCCAACCATGGGATTTGGTTTAACCAGATATTTATAGGGCGCAGAAATTTCTATAGCTTTCCGCATAAGCAAATCGTAATTCATTATTTTTTTGATAGTTCAGAGACTTCGTCTGCAAAATCTTTGATATCTTGAAAGTTTTGATAAACCGATGCAAATCTTACATAAGCAACTTGATCGAGTTCTTTTAATTGATTCATTACTTGTTTTCCAATAATTTGCGCTTGTATTTCTCTTTCACCGATTTTTCTTATGTAATCTTTTATGTTTTGAAGCGCATTTTCTATTTGATCGGAAGAGACTGGTCTTTTTTCCAGTGCTTTATGCAAGCCTGCTCTAAGCTTTTCCTCATCAAATGGCTCTCTTCTTTCATTTGATTTAATGATTCTTGGCATAACCAGCTCAGCCTCTTCGTAAGTAGAAAATCTTTCCCCGCAGTTCATGCATTCTCTTCTTCTTTTGATCTGAGAACCATTGGCTACCAATCTTGAATCGACAACTTTAGTTTCTTCGTGTGTACAAAATGGACAAAACATTATCTATAAACAGGAAATTTTCTGCATAACTCTTTAACCTTACCTTTTACTATATCAAGTTCATCAGGGTTTTCTTTATTTTCTATAGCATCACAAATTAGATCTGCTACAAGTTTTGACTGTTCATGCCCAAAACCTCTTGTTGTAATTGCAGGCGTGCCGATTCTTACACCAGATGTCACAAATGGGGATTCAGGATCATTGGGGATAGAATTTTTATTCACAGTAATATTGATAGTACCAAGAAGCTCCTCAGCTTCTTTACCTGTTATATCTTTATCCCTTAAATCCATTAATAACAAATGATTATCGGTATTTTCTTGAACTAGGTTGAACCCTCTAGATTTAAATTGCTCACACATTATTTTTGCATTTGAAATAATTTGTTTTTGATATTCTTTAAAATCTTTTGTCATTGCTTCTTTAAAACAAACAGCTTTAGCAGCTATAACATGCATTAAAGGCCCACCTTGCGAACCTGGAAAAACAGCAAAATTAAGTCTTTTTTGAAATTCTTCATCTTCATTTGAAAGTATGATGCCTGATCTTGGACCTCTTAAAGATTTGTGTGTCGTACTAGTCACTACATGTGCAAAATCGACTGGATTTGGATAGACTCCACCTGCTACTAGTCCTGAGACATGTGCCATATCAACTAATAAATAAGCACCAACTTCATCTGCTATTTCCCTAAATAGCTTCCAATCAACAACACCCATAAAAGCTGAAAAGCCGGCAACTATCATTTTAGGCTTATGTTCGTGAGCCAGTCTTCGGACTTCCTTGTAATCAATATCTCCAGTTTCAGAGTCAAGTCCATATTGAATAGCATTAAAATTTTTTCCAGAAAAGTTTACTTTTGCACCATGGGTAAGATGTCCTCCTTGATCTAGTGCCATTCCTAAAAAAGTATCGCCTGGTTCCAATAATGCTAAAAAAACTGCGGCATTAGCAGAAGCACCTGAATGAGGTTGAACATTAGCAAATTTTGCATTGAATAAAGTTTTTGCTCTTTCTATAGCTAGGGTTTCAGCACCATCTACATGTTCGCATCCGCCGTAATACCTTTTATTTGGATAGCCTTCGGCATATTTGTTAGTTAGCACACTTCCTTGTGCCTCTAAAACTCTTTTAGATGCATAGTTTTCTGACGCAATTAATTCAATATGTTCTTCTTGTCTAACTGATTCTGCCTCTAAAAATTTTGATAGATCGGCATCGTATTCTGAAATATTTTGATTTTGAGTATTTTTAAATTCATTCATTATGGTTTTTTATGTAAAAATTTTGATTTTCTGTTTGGATAACATGTTGTGCAAATAGGGCATTCAAGACCAAAACAACTTCTGGCAGAACAATGTTTCCTAGCATACATAATAATTTGTATATGAAGTTTATTCCATTCCTCAATAGGGAAAAACTTCTTTAAATCGCTCTCTGTAGTTTTGACATTCTTACCTGATGTTAAACCCCATCTTTGTGCACACCTATGAATATGAGTATCAACAGGGAAAGATGGGATGCCAAATGCTTGGGCAACAACTACCGAAGCTGTTTTATGACCGACCCCAGGCAATTTCTCTAATTGTTTAATTTCTTGAGGAACTTCTCCAGCATATTCCCGCACTAGGATTTGAGAAAGTTTTTTAATTGCTTTTGATTTTTGTGGCCCTAAACCACAAGGCTTGATAATTTTATAAATAGCATCTTGGCTTAGATCTTGCATATCTAGTGGGTTAGAAGCTATTTTGAAGAGTTTAGGAGTTACGATATTAACTCTTTCATCAGTACATTGCGCTGATAGTAAAACAGCAATCAGCAAGGTATATGGATCTTTGTGATCTAAGGGGACATCAGGGTTTGGAAAATGGTTATTTAAAAGACCTATAATTTTTTCTCTTTTCTCGCTTTTTCTCAATGTTTCAAATGTTTGCTTACCAAGTTAATTGTTATATTATATGTGGATAAATATCTTATGGGAGAGTATATGAGATACATACTATTATTATTAGTTCTGCTAGTCAGTTCTTTTTCTTATGCTCAAGAAAATTCTGAGTCTGTTGATTCAGAAAATATTGAGGAAGTTGTTACTTCAGCTTTGAGAAAAGAGACTGCACTTCAGGATACGGGTCTTGCTGTTACAGTTATTTCTGCAACAGATATCGAATCAAAGAACTTGAAGGAATTTTATGACTTTCAGTTTAACGTTCCAGGTGTTCTTTTTAATAAAACAAACTTTTCTGGTGCTGGTATTCAAATCAGAGGTATGACCAACTATGCAGTTGGTGGATCTTTCTCTGCAGTTGCTACACCAAGACAAGATGACATCAATATGGGTACGCTTCAAATGGCTCAAAATGAACTATTTGATCTTGCCAGTTTTGAAGTCTTAAGGGGTCCACAAGGTACTCTTTATGGTGGTAATAACCCAGGTGGTACATTCTTAATGAAGAGTGTAGACCCAGGCGATGAAGCAGATGCTTATTTCAAAGCTGAGTTTGGAGATAAAAATCTAGAAAGATATTCAGGCGGTATGACTTTTGGTGCTGGCGAAAGAATGAGAACTAGATTTTCATTCAGATCTACTCACAGAGATGGCTACACTGAAAACTTATTCGATGGTTCTGATATTGATGATAGAGATTATCTAGGTGTCAGAGTAAAAACAATCTTTGACGTTTCAGATGAGACATCTTTAAAGCTTACAATGATGCACAACGAAGAAAATGACTCTAGATTGAGACACCAAAATGCAGCTTGTAATGAAAACAAACTTCTTGGTTGTGACCAATGGGGTGATGGATTACCAGGCAGAGGCGTCAGCCACTCAGGTGTAAGTGCGTTTGGTTCTATAGACTTTTTAACACTTAACTACCCAGGTAATATCGTTCAACCTGTATTGTCATTAGGTTATCAAGATGGTGCTATTATTCCTGAAGACCCTAACCAAGTATTTCAAACACTTAACCCTGTTCTTGAAAGATATGACACAAGTGCAAGTTTAGTAGTAGATCACATGATTACTGATGAGTATCAGATGTTCATGACATTCGCTTACATTGATCAAGAATACGATCATTCACAATCTTTGAATGGTTATGCTTCAACAAGACCTTACAGAATGGGTCCTATTCAAGCTAATATTTTTGGTGCAGAGCGTAACTATACTACTGCTGAAGAAGCAGATGCATCTCTTTCAAACTATACTCAAAAAGAATTTGAGTTAAGAATTCAATCAGATTTAGATGGTCGAACAAATGGTACAGGTGGTATTTATTTGTCTAATTCAGACTCATTGACAAACTATCGTGTTACTTCACCTGGTATGCAATATTACTCAGATGTTAGTAGAGGACCAATTGGTGGCATGTTCCCTGATTTAGGTGTTTATGGTGGTCTAGGTTTCTGGGCAACTTATTTCACAACTTATGGTGGAGTAGCTGTAGATAACATCACTAACGGTGTTGTTTCAGCGGCAATAGATTATGTAGCAAATGACCCAACTACACCTGCACAAATCGCAGCGTTAATTCCACAATTAATAGCTGCAGGTCAATGTGTTGATCCAGCTACTGACTGTGCACAACTTGCACAACAAGTCTTGGTTGGAAATGCAGCACAACTTCCACAAATTGTGGGAGCAGGTACTGTTGCTGGTGTAGCTCAATCTCATACAGATGCAGCTAATGCTGTAAGACAAGTTGCTTCATTAGGAATCGCAGGTGCTTTAGGAGCTGGTCTTTTCCCAGTCCTTCCAGCATTGCCAGAATGGCAACAGCAATTTCAGTCTTATAACAGTTCTGAAAATGAGACATTTGGTTTATTCGTAGAGACTAATACTGAGCTACCTGAAAATAGATGGTTTGATACTCTAACTTTAGGTGGAAGATTTAACCAGATTACTCAATCTGACCGTGTCTTCTCAGGTATTACAGATATTTCTCAATCATTGGCTGGTTATAACGGAACCTTACAAGGTTTCCCTAACCCACCACTGCAATCAGTTGATTTAGAAGAATTTACAGGAAGAGCTATCTTAGACAAGAAGCTTGATGGAGAAAGATTCTCTATCTTAGACGGTACACTTCTATATTTAAAACTTGATAGAGGTATTAAGTCCGGTGGATTTAACCCTACATCAAACTTATTGCCTGGTGAGAATCAATCTTTAGTTGATCCAGAAGTTCACAATATATTTGAAGTAGGTACTAAAGGTACATACATGGGCGGAGCATTAACTTTAAATACTGCTGCGTTCTGGAACTCTGTTACTGGTATGCAACTTAATAAGATTATTGGTCTAGCTTCACAAACGTTTAACTCAGATGTTGATATATCTGGTTTTGAAATTGAAGCTTTATTCACGCCAAACATGTGGTCAAGATTTAACTTTGTTGGAGCATTAAATACTTCAGAACTAGCTGGTTATGAAGATTATGATCCAAGAAACCCATATGGAATTACATCTGTAGATGCAAGTACAATTGGTGAATCACAAGGTGTTGTATTCGGTATGACAGACGTGGGCATGATCTACAGAAGTTTAGGTAGTACATGTAATCAACCATTTAATGCTTTAGTTGGACCTGCATGTCCAAATACTGGCTTCGTTATTCAAGATTTATCAGGTAGAAAGTTACCTGGTGTTCCTGATGCTTCATTCTCAATGGGAGGAGAAGTAGATCTAATGAATAATGAAAATGGATTACTTACAGCTAGACTTGATTATATTTACAGAGGAGATTTCTATCTAACTGTATTTAATAATGATCATGAACTAGTTGATGAGTTTGATTTCATGAACTTTGATCTAACTTACCAATCTCCTGATGGAAAATGGATGGTAGATCTATATGTTCATAACATAGAAGATAAAGATATTGTCACAGGTGCTTTCGTAGGTTCTGCGTCAAATGGAGGTGGTTATAACCTTTATTTCCAAGAACCAATGAATGGAGGTATCTCAATACAATATAACTTCTAATACATAAGATTTTATATAATAAAACCTCTGCTTCGGCAGAGGTTTTTTTTTGGAGATGAAATAATTAACAAGTATTTAAACAACTTAATAAATGCATTAAGAGAAGAGAATGAAGCTAACACTGAGATGCTAGATAATTTCTATAAGTATCTTGAAACTGAAGATAAGTTATATCTAAAATTAGCTAATAAACAATTAAGAGAGATTTTAAAAGGTGCAGGTTTTGGTATTCTTCTGGTCCTACCATTTTCACCAATAACTATCCCTTATTTATTTAAGAGAGCAGAAAAGCTAGGTATTGATATTATCCCTAGCTGGTATAAAAAGCTTGATTTGAATGATGAAGAAAACAAGTTAAAATAATTCATTCTGGAGATTTAAAAATGAAAAATGTAGTAATAGTAGATAGTGTAAGAACAGGACTAGCAAAGTCTTTTAGAGGGACTTTTAACATGACAAGAGGTGATGACATGATTTCTCACCTTATTGATGAAATGCTCAATAGAAACCCAAACCTTCCTGCAGATGCAGTTGAAGATGTCATTATGGGTTGTGGCAATCCTGAGGGAGCAACAGGACATAATATAGGTAGAAATGCAGTAATTCTCTCAAAACTGCCTATTACAGTTGGGGGGACTACAGTTAATAGGTACTGTTCATCTGGTCTGCAAACTATATCTATGGCAGCAGGACAAATCATGGCAGGAGGATACGATACTATTATTGCTGGTGGTGTTGAGTCCATCACAATGACACAACCAAACATTAATATGAATGGATTCGTTAATGACAAAATAAATGCAGATAATCCAGGAATATATTTCCCTATGGGAACAACTGCTGAGGTGGTGGCAAAAAGATACAATGTTTCTAGAGAGTCCCAAGATGAATACTCATTGCATAGTCAATTAAGAACTGCTGAAGCGCAAGAAGCTGGCAGATACGATGACGAAATCGTACCTATGAAGACTCAAATGGTTCTAACAAATAAAGAAACTGGGGAACAAAAGGTTGTGGATGCTGAATGTGTTAAAGACGAATGTAATAGGCCCACAACAACAATGGAAGGGTTGTCTGCATTGCGACCTGTTTTTGATGAGAATGGAAGTGTCACAGCTGGAAATTCATCTCAAATGTCAGATGGTGCATCTATTACACTAGTAATGTCTGAAGAAAAAGCATTAGATTTAGGTCTTAAACCAAAAGCTTATTTTAGAGGCTTCACTACTGTTGGCTGTAACCCAGATGAAATGGGAATAGGACCTGTTTTTGCTATTCCAAAATTGCTGGATCAGAATAATCTCAAAATAGAAGATATTGGTCTTTGGGAATTAAATGAAGCATTTGCTGTTCAAGTTGTTTATTGTCGTGACGAATTAGGCATTCCCATGGATAAATTGAATGTTGATGGCGGTTCTATAGCAATTGGCCACCCATTTGGCATGACAGGTTCAAGATTAACTGGCCACCTAGTAAGAGAGTTGCAAAATAGAGACCAGCAATTTGGTGTTGTAACAATGTGTGTTGGTGGTGGGCAAGGAGCAGCTGGACTGTTTGAAAGATACCCTTCTTAGTGAATAAAGAAGAATATTTTCTAGAAAAATATATAAAGCCTTGCACAGAAGTAAGCGAATTATTCCCACAAGAAATTGGTGATGATTGTGCAGTTATTAGATCTTCATCAGATTTACTTGTATCGACAGACAGTTCTGTGGAAGGTGTCCATTTTCCAGCCAACTTAAACCCTTACTATATAGCCTATAGATCAATTGCTATTGCTGCTTCTGATCTAATAGCAATGGGCTCTTATCCTGAAGGATATCTGCTTAGCATCACTCACCCAGAGCCGTNAGATAAATGGTTCGATGACTTTTCTAAAGGTATTTGTGGATTCAATAAGGAGCATGAGACAAAATTAGTTGGTGGAGATCTTTCGAAAGGAGAGCTAAACATTTGTGTAACTGTTTTTGGAAGAGCTAAGCAGAATATCATTACAAGGAGCGGTGCTAAAGAACATGATGATATCTATATTTCAAATAAATTGGGTTTAGGAGCAGCAGGTCATAAATCATTTTTAAAAGATGATTTGAGCATGCCCAATCAATACATGAAGCCACGTCTAATTAAAAAAGAAGTTATTCATGAATTGAATGCAATAATTAATGCTGCTATTGATGTTTCTGATGGGTTATTACTAGATTTAAAAAGAATCTGTAAGCTTTCTCAAAAGGGTGCTGAATTGTCAGTATCTGAGCAAGCCATTTGTAATGACTATGAAGATCTTGTAGCAGGGGACGACTATTTATTGCTTTTCACAGCAAATGAAAAAAACCGTGAGCAAATAACAGCACTACTACCAGATAATAAAATAATTGGAAAAATCACTAGTGAAAAAAACTTACAAGTTAATGATTCAAATGGCAAAGAAATTAATTTTGATGATTTTGGCTGGGATTCCTTTAAAACTTAGAGATCTGTTTCTTCAATCCATCAACATCAAGACCATTGAGAGTAAGAATTTCATTTCTGCTTCCATGCGGTGGAAAAACATCCTTTAAACCAAGGTTAAGAATCGGTTTGAGAATTTTCTTTTGAGAGAGATACTCATTTACAGCACTTCCTGAACCTCCAACAGCTGTATGATCTTCAAGAGTGACAAGTTTTGTGTAATTTTGAACAAGGTTATCTATTAGCTCATGGTCTAATGGCTTAACAAACCTCATATCATAAAGCCCATAATTAAGTTCATTGGCAACTTCTTCAGCTCTATCTAGCAATACACCAAAATTAAGAATACAAATCTCTTCTCCATCTCTAATTTTTCGACCTTTACCAATTTCTGCTATTGATAGCTCTTTACTAATTTCTGTTCCTCTACCTGAACCTCTTGGATATCTAATAGCCGCTGGCCCTTTATATTCATAACAGGAATTCAATAAAATTCTCATTTCATTTTCATCCGAAGGTGTCGCTATAACTATATTAGGAATACATCTCATAAAACTGACATCAAAATTTCCTGAGTGAGTTGGCCCATCTTCACCCACGATTCCTGCTCTATCCAAAGCAAATGTTACATCGGTATTTTCTAGACAAACATCATGAATGAGCTGGTCATATGCTCTTTGAAGAAAAGTTGAATATATTGCAACTACGGGCTTCATACCACCCAAGGCTAACCCAGCCCCAAAAGTTACAGCATGTTGCTCAGCAATTGCAACGTCATAAAATCTTTCTGGAAATTTTTTTTCAAAATCTACCATGCCAGAACCTTCTGTCATTGCAGGAGTGATTGCCACAAGCTTCTTGTCTTGTTCAGCCTTATCGCATAACCATTCTCCAAAAATATCTTGAAACTTAATTTTTGAAACGGGTGGATTTGTTTCCAACTTAGATATTGCATGAAACTTTATTCTTTCATTCTCAGCAGGCTCAAAACCTGCCCCTTTCTTAGTAATGATATGTAAAAGATAAGGTTCTGTTTTCTCCTTCATTCTCTGCAATGTCTTTACAAGCAATATCACATCATGACCGTCAATTGGGCCTATATAATGCATACCTAGATCCTCAAAAAGATTACCTGGCATCACTGCTGACTTTAGCCCATCTTTTAACGTTCTTGATATATGTAAACCAAAGGGGAGATTTTTCATGACTTTCTTACCGCTTGATTTTAGTTTCTTGTAACTTTTTGAAGCCCAAACTTTGGCAAGATAATCAGATAAGCCACCTTTATTTTTTGAGATAGACATATCATTATCATTTAAAATAATATTCAAATCCCTATCAAGGTGACCTGCATGCATCAGCCCTTCAAATGCAAGACCAGCTGTCATAGCACCATCTCCAATAACAGAAAAAACAGTTTTACCATCTTTAAGAAGTTGGCTTGCTTCATTAAGACCAAGCGAAGCGCTTATTGAGGTGCTTGAATGTCCAACACTCATAGCATCGTATTCTGATTCAGTTATAGAAGGAAATGCAGCCAAACCATGCAACTGCCTCATCTTATCCATTTTGTCTTTTCTGCCTGAGAGTATTTTATGTGGGTAAGCTTGATGACCCGTGTCCCAAACAATCTTATCTTCTGGTAAATCCAAGACATAATGAAGTGCGATAGTTAACTCGACAACTCCCAGTCCTGCTCCAAAATGTCCACCAGTTTTACTCACTGTGTAAAGTAAGAATTCCCTAAGTTCATCTGCAAGAATAGGAAGATCTTCAATATCTAATCGTTTTAAATCACTAGGAAAATCTACTTTATCTAAAAGCTTGCTATCTGGTTTATCTTTTGGAAATTCTTTATAAATCTTCATTATTTTCTTCTGCAAAAAAGACTCTGTAAATAATTAGTTAATGGATGATTATTTAATCCTAAATTCGTTATTGATTCCATAGTTTTAGCTTCATATTTATTTATTTCTTCTAGTGTTTCTGAAATGCCTAAAACTAAGGGCACACTTTTTTTATTTTTAATTTGATCTTTATTCGTAGCTTTTCCTAAATTTTCCTCTGATTCTTCTAGGTCTAAGAGATCATCTATAAGTTGAAAGCTAATACCAACATTAGATGCTATTTGTTCCCAATCTTCATTTCGAGTATTTGCTATAAGCACAGGAGCTAACACACAAAATTCAATCAAAAGTCCTGTTTTCAAATGATTCATATGAATGATTTGGTCTTTTGAAACTTGTTGCTCTTCAAATTCTATGTCTAGAGCTTGACCAAGTATCATCCCTTGGTTGCCTATAGTCTCCATAAGAAATTTAGTGATCATTACTTTTATTTCACTAGAAAGATTATGATCTTCAAGAATTATTTGTATCGCTAACGA
>JGI26064J46334_1000049_pt1 | contig 21447 bp, 19 predicted proteins | sample MarorgKNORR_S2LV_FD_46334 | JGI IMG/M metagenome (IMG submission 46334) | reverse complement strand
ACTGTATGATCACCATACATAACATTTCCTACAACCTTACATTCGACACCACCAACACTATCAACTAATATTGGTAAACCAAATTCTCCCAAATTAAATTCTACAGATTCAAATCTTCCTCCAAGTGCTTTTTGTGGTTTAAAAAAGACTGCGGCTAAATCCTTTTGATCACTTTTCAGAACATTTAAAGAAAACTTTCCAGTATTTTTTATTATTTCATGACTGGAACCTTCAGCTCTTACAGCCATAACAACTAGGGGAGGGTTAAATGAACCTTGTGTAACCCAGCTAGCAGTAAAGCCATTAACTTCATTTGTTTCATCATCTTTCACTCCGCAAATAAACAATCCATGTGGTATTTTTCTTAATAAGATTTTTTTTGCTTCAAGATTTAATGTCATAATTGATTTAACTAATAATCGTATTTTAACCAAATATACTTTCTAATCATAATTAAATTATGAAAATTCTTTACCCAGGTACATTTGATCCTTTAACAAATGGACATCTAGATTTAATACAAAGAGCTGAAAAATTATTTGGAAATGTAGTTGTAGCTGTTTTGGAAAATACTAGTAAAAACCCAACCTTTGATATTAGTAAACGAATAGTACAAATAAACAATGCTGTATCTCATCTATCAAATATTAGTGTTATTTCCTACGAGGTCTTACAGTAGATTGTGCAAAAGACGTTAACGCGAATCTAATATTAAGAGGATTAAGAGCTATGAGTGATTTTGAATATGAACTTCAAATCGCACATACAAATAAATCTCTTAATACAGAAATAGAAACAATTTTTCTTTCTACTAATACAAATTTTAGTTTTTTAAGTAGTTCCTTGGTTAAAGAGGTTGCTAAATTTGGAGGTGAAATAAACCATATGGTGCCTGATTACGTAGAAAGAGATCTAAAAAAATATTATAAGAAAGATTAAATACATCCTTCTAATTTATAGATGTTTTTTAAAAGGTTAAATGTCTTATCCCTGTCTATATTTTCTGAGTTTTGAATAATACTTATAACTAGAGGTTTCTTATCTTTGTATAGATATCCTGATAACGCAAATACATTTGATAAAGTACCTGTTTTCCCAAAAAACTTACCTTTTAATTCTGAGTTTGTGAATCTTTTAGCCAATGTTCCTCTTACCCCAATAATTGATAGTGAAGACTGGAAAGTACTAAAGTTTTTTGAATATTTCATCTTATTCAAGAATTCTGATATTAATTTTGTTGTTACTCTATTGTTTCTAGAAAGACCACTGGCATCAGAAATAGTTGAATTATCAACTTTTAATCCTCTATTTTTCAACCAATATTTTAATTTAATATAATCATTCTCATTCCAAGAATTTGAAGCATTTTTAAAAAGTGATTCTGCAGTAAAGTTATGGCTTTCAGAATTAGCTAATGTTATTAATGATAATAATGGATTAGAAGAAATTGATTCCAATTTAATTGATGAATTCAAATAATATTTTTCAGAATTATCTGCAATATTTATATTTATTGAGGCATAAGGAAATTTTTTAAAAATATATTTTTCTATAGTATTTTTTAAGTATTCAATATTTTCATATTTACTCTCATTACTATTTAATGCCAAGGTTGTAATAGGAGCTCCGTAATCGTATTGCTTATCAATATATGTCCAACCTTTTGGCCAATAATTTTTAGAATTTATTTCTAAGATATACAGATTAATTTTATTACTGTAAGTAATATTAGATAGTAATTTATAAATATCAGAATAGTTAAGATCTGGATCCCCTTGACCTACTAAATAATATTTATCTTTACCCTTTCTAAATATTGACGTTTTAAAACTTCTTGAGGATTTGAATTTATTTAATACATATGCAGTACTAAATAACTTTAAATTTGAAGCTGGTATTCTTAATATATCATCATTATATGAACTTATAAGAACACCATTCTCATTAATAATGGATACGCTAAAAGTCTTATCAAGCGATTTAAATAATAATTCATCATACTTTATACACTTTTTGTTATTCCTAATTATTCCTGGAGAATTAAAATATATGTTATTTAATAATTTACTTTTTTGAGTATTTAATAAATTCCATATTAAAAGAGGAAAACTTAATAAGCCAAAAATTAAAATTATATAAAAATAAAATTTTCTAAAAACTTTCAAAACTATAAATTTACAAAAATAGTTTCATTATCAGGTCTCTCATCAAATTCTTTTTTAAATAAATATCTTTTATTAATTTCTTTAAAAAGTAACCAATTATTTGGATAAGAATGCATTAATGCACCATTATCAATTGGTTGAAGAAAGTAAACGTTATACCAAGTTTTTACAAAGTTTTTTCTTCTTTCTCTTATTACACTTCCTATCCCAATATTTGCATCTTCAAATTTTGGATTTAAAGAATAATGCAAACCTTTAAAGTTATCACACATTGGTTCGAATGTATCAAAATCGTAAGGTTGAGGAAGTATCGATATCAAGATTGATTCATCTTGATCGACATAAATGGATTCATTAAAACCTTTAAATGTAAAAATATTTTCTTTAATATCTGGATAATCCCTCTGAGCCAAAGCTACAGCTCCTGGATCAGAATAAGTAATAAAAACATTTTTTTTTATTTTTTTATTATTATAATAATTTGCAAGAATCTTATAAATAGTTATACCTATTTTATTAAATTTTAATCCCTCGAAATTAAATTCAACAGTAAATCGAAAACTTGATAGTTTTAAACTAGAGATTATTGAATTTTCAAGATTTTTTAAGGCATCATTAAGATCCTTAGGTAACACATAAATAGTATTCATTAGAATTTTTTTATACAAATTTGAATTAGTTTAAATAATCTATCTATATCAGACTTCTTATTCATAGATCCTAAACTAACACGAATGTTTGAATAAAGTTGATTACTATCATATCCCATATTTTCAAGAGTAAGACTATGTTTTCCTGAGGAGCTAGAACATGCACTACCACTACTTATAGCAACATTATTATCAGACATATAATTAATAACTTTATAAGCTTTTATTGGTTCTAATTTCGTATTAAATAAAAGAAATGATATGTGATTTGGAAGTCTTTCAGTACTACTACCTGTAATTTTAATATTTGGATTATTAGTTATTTTATTTATAAAATATTTTCTAAGCAGTACTTTTTTATTATTTTCGAACTCGGCATTATACGAATTGAATTTAATTCTTCCCTTAATATTTTTTATTGACTGATACATTCCGGCTATTAATGGCAAAGGAGTTGTTCCTTGTCTTATTGAATATTCTTGAGAAAGTGAAATATCATTATTTTTTAATAACAATCTAGATTTTGAATTCGTCAATAGCAATCCTATGCCTTTAGGACCTCCAAATTTATGTGCGGATAAACTTAATAGATCACAGTTAAGTTCTTTCCAATTAAAAATACCGTTACTTAATATCTGTGTCCCATCGATATGAAATAAAATATCTAATTCCTTGCATTTAGTTCCAACTAATTGGACAGGTTGTAAAGTGCCTACTTCACTCTGACCCCAAATTAGCGAAACAAGATTTGTGTTATTTTTAATTACTTCATTAATGTTTGATATATTTATAATCCCATCTCTATTAACTGGCCATTTATAGATTTCCCACCCTTTTCTTTTTAGCTTATTTGCTGAAATTATTGTGGCTTGATGTTCAACATTAGAGATAACAACTCTTCCACACTTATATTTATCACTAAGATTACTAAATACTAATGATGTCGATTCTGAAGAGCCTGATGTAAAAACAATATCTTCTGTATTTGCATTTAATATCTTTGCTATTTTAAGTCTTATTTTCTCTAAGTATGTCGCACATCTAATTCCATATTTATAAGTTGAGGATGAATTACTCCAATAGTTTTTGTATGTAGAATTTATTTTATTTAATACATTCTTAGATAATGGAGTAGTAGATGCATTATCAAGATAAATATACTTATTGTCCATCTATTTTAGAATATATGTTCCAGAAAAAACTTTTTTTGCATTACCAGTCATCAAAATTTCATCTTCTGATCTAGACCAATTAATTATAAGATTACCTCCTGGTAGATTTATTACTGTTTTTGAATTACATAAACCTAGTTTGTATGCTGCCACATGTACAGCACAAGCTCCTGTTCCACAAGCTAATGTTGCTCCTGCTCCTCTTTCCCATACAAGTACGTTAATATTATCTCTATTTATTATTTGGGAAAAATGAACATTTGTTTTTTCAGGAAATAATTCATGTTTTTCAAACACTGGACCTAATAGTGAAAGTGATATTTTAGTGATATCTTGAAGAAAAAATATCAAATGTGGATTTCCCATCCCCACGGCATATCCCTGTTGTTCAAAATTCGTTTCTTTAAAGAGGCATGAAGGAATTGAATTGATTTTTGTATCTATTTTTGTTGGAATAGATTTAGTTTCTAATATTGGTTTTCCCATTTTTACAGTAATTTCGCCATTATTATATTGAGCAATTTTTATACCAGCTTTTGTTTCGATCCTATATTCAGAAACGCTATAAGAACCTTTATTGGAATTGTGTAGATATTGAACTAAACACCTGATACCATTTCCACACATTTGAGCCTCCGAACCATCTGAATTATAGATAATCATCTTTGCGTAATTATTTCTATCAGGTTCCAATATGAAAATTACGCCATCACCACCTATACCGAATTGTCGATCACATAAATTTTTTATATCGATTGTTTTATCAGATAGAAATTTTTTGTAAATATTACTATTTCTGGAATCAATTATTATAAAATCGTTGCCATTACCATGATATTTTTCGAATATTATATTGTTCATTTAAAAATATATATCTAATAAATTTTAATTATAAAATAAAGCTTTTAACAATCTATTTCTTTTTATAGAATCAATATTAAAATAATATTTTACTAAATCTAAAATAAGTGATTACTTCTGAAAATACAGATAACAGAGCAACTAATTTATATAAACCATCTGATATAGAGGGTAAATGGCAGAAAATCTGGGAAGACGACAACTTATATAATACAGATGAGCAAGCAAGTAATAAAGAAAAATTTTATGCCTTATCCATGTTTCCCTACCCTTCAGGAAACCTTCATATGGGTCATGTGCGCAATTATGTAATAACAGACTTAATTGCACGATTTCAAAGATTTCAGGGCAAAGTAGTGTTACATCCGATGGGTTGGGACGCATTTGGTTTACCTGCTGAGAACGCGGCGATAGAAAGAGGAATAAATCCTGATAAGTGGACTAAACAAAATATCGCTCATATGAAATCACAATTAAAATTATTAGGTCTTTCTGTTGATTGGGATAGAGAATTTGCCACTTGTGATGAAAATTATTATGTATGGACTCAATTTTTATTTTTGGAATTACATAAAGCTGGTCTTGTTTATCAAAAGGAGTCTGAGGTAAATTGGGATCCGATTGATAATACTGTTTTAGCTAATGAGCAGGTTGATTCAGAAGGCAAATCATGGAGATCTGGAGCGATAGTTGAAAAGAAACTTTTAACTCAATGGTTTTTAAAAATTACTGATTATGCAGAAGAGTTATTGCAAGATTTAGAAAAATTAAATGAGTGGCCTGAAAGAGTTAAGATAATGCAGGAAATTGGATTGGTAAATCAATAGGTACAAATATAAATTTTAAAATAAAAGAATTTAAAAAGGAAAAAATACAAGTATTCACAACAAGACCTGATACTTTATTTGGGGTAACTTATTTAGCAATATCAGTTAATCATCCTTTAATTAAAAATATATCTGATAATAAAATTTTAAGTAAACTAGAAAATTTAAAAATCTATTTACAAGAAAGTAAAGATAAAGATCAAAAGAAAATTGGTATTCCAACAAATTTAATAGCTATAAATCCGATAAATTCAAAGGAAATTCCTATCTGGATAGCAAGTTATGTTCTTGATGAATATGGAACTGGAGCTGTTATGGGAGTCCCAGCACATGATGAAAGGGATTTTGAATTTGCCAAAATTAATTCTATTGATATTAAACAAGTAATTATTAAGGATAAAGATAAAAGTACCAGCGAATTAACTAATGCTTTTACGGATAATGGTTTTTTAATTAACTCAAATAATTTTGATGGCTTAAATAATAGTGATGCCAAAAAACATATTTCAGAACATGGTGAACGAAATGGATGGGCTGAAAATAAAATTCAATTTCGTTTGAGAGATTGGTTAATTTCTAGGCAAAGATATTGGGGATGTCCAATTCCAATTATTAAGTGTACTAATTGTGGTTCTGTTCCAGTAAATAAAAAGGATATTCCGGTTAAATTACCAAATGAGATTAAAATATCCTCTAATAAAATTAATTCTCTAGGTAGTAATCAAAGTTGGATTAATACGACATGTCCAAAATGCGGTAATTTGGCGAGTAGAGAAACGGATACTATGGACACCTTCATGTGTTCATCATGGTATTTTTTAAGATATCCTTCATCCAAATCTTTAACAAAGCCATTCGAAAAAGAAAAAATTAATAAATGGTTACCTGTTGATCAATATGTTGGAGGTGTAGAGCATGCAATTTTACATTTGCTTTATGCAAGATTTCTTACCAAAGCCCTAAGGGACAATAATCTTTTTGATATTGATGAACCATTTAAGAGGCTCTTGACACAAGGTATGGTTCAATCTGCAGCTTATAAAAATTCAATAACTGGAAAATATATCTCTCCAACTGATATTAAAGATATAACTAATCCAAAAGATCCAAAAGACAATTCAAAGCTTGAAGTTCTTTTTGAAAAAATGTCAAAATCTAAATATAACGGTATAGACCCTGAATCTGTAATAAAAAAATATGGAGCAGATACAGCAAGAATGTTTATTTTATTTAAAGCCCCTCCTGAAAAAGACCTCGAATGGGGAGATTCTGATGTAGAAGGGCAATATAGATTTCTATGTAGAATATGGAAACTTTTCTTGGATTACACTAATAATGATATTTCTCATGAAGCAAATAAACTTAAAAAAGAAAATGAAAGCTCATTATTAAAGTCTATAAATATTGCTATAAAAGAAATTTCTAATGATATAAAAAACAATCAATTTAATACAGCAATATCAGAATTAATGAAGTTTTATAATTCAATATCCTCGAACTTAAATCATGTAAATAAAGACTTAAGAAGAGAAGCTCTTATGAAATTTTGTATATTATTAGCACCATTTGCTCCTCATATTTCCGATGAAATCTGGCATTTAATTGGTAATTCAAAATCTGTACACCTAGAAAAATGGCCAGTATTCGATGAAGATGCTCTAAAGGAAAATAGCTATGAATTAGTAATTCAAATAAATGGAAAAGTAAGAGATAAAATTAATGTAGAAATTAATATTTCTGATGATGAAATTAAGGAAAAAACATTAATTAGACCTAATGTAAAAAAATGGATTGATAATAAAACAATCAGAAAAATAATAATTGTAAAAGGCAGAATTATAAATATTGTCGTTTAATATTAACTAATTTTTTTAATTCTTATTGTACTTGGGTTAGACCAATCTCCATTTATAAGATAGTCATCATTACCAAAACACATCTGACGAATTATAAAAAATATTGGCTCAGCTGATGAATTCCCAATAAGAGAAGTAATTTCTTTGATTGACAATTCTTCGCCATTATTAAATATTCTGTTACTTGTTTTTGATAATCAATTATTTCTGCGGCTGCTTTTTTACCAGCTTCTACACCAGGTTGATCATAAGCATTTATATCAACTAATTCTGCGTAAAAAGAAACAGCTCGCTCAAATAGAGCAATTAAGGCACCTAGCGTTAAACAATTTAACTTATCCAAGGTGATTGTTATGCTTTGCCTATTTTCGTTTGATAGTGCAGATCTTGTACCTTGTAAAAATCCTGATAAAAATTCTTTAGGATTTTCAGAGTCAAAATAGTAATTACTATTAGGGGTATCAAGTAACTCTATAAAAACACAAAAGAAATTATCAATACCATCTCTTAACTGTTGAACATATGCATGTTGATCAGTAGAGCCTTTATTACCAAAAACAGATATTCCTTGATGTACGATTTCACCCTTCCTATTAAACTTTTTACCTAGAGACTCCATAACTAATTGTTGAAGATATTTACTAAATACTTGTAACCTGTCTCTATAAGGTAATACAACCATATCTCTCTTACCTATTCCATCACCAGAAAAAAACCATGCTGATGATAGTAAAGCAGCAGGATTGTCTTTAATATTGGGTATCCGAGTTAACTCATCCATTATTGCTGCACCTTTAATAAATTCAGAAACATCTCGATTAATAAGAGCTAAAGGAAGCAGGCCAACTGAGCTAGTAATACTGGTTCTGCCGCCAACCCAGTCAGGAAGATTAAATATTTTCAACCAATTCTCAAATTGTGCTTTTTTATATAATTGACTATCTTTCATTGTTATTGCTATTGCGTTTGAGTTCCAGTCTAAATTTTTATTTTCTACATGCTTTTTAATTATATTCATTGCTATTTTTGGTTCAGGTGTTCCACCTGACTTACTTACAACAACAAATAATGTAGTAGCCAATTTATCAGATAATTCATCTAATTTCTCACTTATTAAAAATGGATCAATATTATCAATGTATGAAAAATTCAATCCACAAGAATTCTCTTGTAATGCTTCAGTTATTAATAATGGACCTAAACCGCTTCCTCCAATACCTATCCATAAAACGTCAGTAAATTTTTGATTTTTATTATTGGTGATTTTACCCTCTAATATATTTTCTCCAAATTCTGAAATATCTCTAATCTCATTATTGATTTCATCCTTTATAAGATTATTTGGAGCAACAGATGGATTTCTTAACCAATAATGTCCAACTTGTCTTTTCTCATCAATATTTGAAATCGCGCCAGCTTCTAATTCTTTAAGGGCTGAAAAAACGTTTTTAAATTTATTTTCTAAAGATGATATTTGGTCGAGAGTAAAATTTATTTTGCTGATATCTAACCATATATTTACTTGTTTATCAAACCAAAGGTAGTTGCAATATTTATCCCATGAATTAAAATCATTATTCATTTTATATTTTGACTATTTTCTTATTTTGTTTATTATATCTAGTTTATTCTTCGTAAATACTAATCATTTCAATTTATTTAGTTATATTATTTTTAGATCATAATGTTTGTGAATTTTAATAAATACTATTAGGGGTTTTATTTATTTATATCTCATTTATTATTCAATAAAAATATCAGCTTTTGGATAAATCATTCAATTATTTAATTTCACCTGAAATTTCACAACTTAGAGAATTTTCACCAAAATTAAAAATAGCAATTTTAGCTTCAGGTGAAGGATCAAATTTTCAAGAATTGATTGATCTCTCTAATTCAAATAAATTTGATATAGATATTAAGATTTTAATTACAAACAAATCAGAGGCTGGGTGTATATCAAGAGCTAAAAACTCAAATATCTCTTATAAGGTAATTAAAAGCTCTGATTATGAAAATAAGGATTATTTTGAGGATGAAATTATTAATGCAATAAAAAAACAGGATATAGAACTTGTTGTTATGGCGGGTTGGATGAAAATTATGTCATCAAAATTTGTTAATGAATTTAAGAATAAAATAATAAATATTCATCCATCATTACTTCCTTCTTTTAAAGGAAGTAATGCAATTAAAGAAGCTATAACAAATGATTCCAAGATCACTGGTTGTTCAGTACATTTTGTAGAACCAGAGGTTGATAGTGGTCCCTTAATTATGCAAGCAGCATTAGCTATTTCGGATAAGGATAATTTAGAGACAATAACTCAGAAATTACATTTATTGGAACATAAAATATTACCACTCTCAATTTCTCAGGCTGGATATATTATCCGGAATAAATTCATGGGTAATGATTAATCATTTCTAACCCATTATTTATTGGCAAACCAGATATTAGATTAAGATTTTGTATGGCTTGCCCTGTTTGTCCTTTAATTAAATTATCTATTACTGATAAAATAATTATTCTTCCATTTCTAGTATCAACTTTGACAGAGAGATGGATTTCATTTGTATTCTTAACCCACTTGGTGGAAGGATAAATATCAACTGGTAATACTCGAATATGCGAGTAGTTTCTATAATAATTTTCTAATATAATCCTACAATCAGAAGAAGTTAAGCCTGGATCCCGTAATCTTCCATATATTGTCGAATGCATACCTCTTGTCATTGGTATTAAATGAGGAGTGAATAGTAGTTCAATATCATTACCAGAAATAAAACTTGCAATTTGTTCTATTTCTGAAGTATGTCTATGATTTATTAGTCCATAGGCAGATAGACCATCTCCACATTCAGAAAATAATAATTTTTGATGTGGTTCTCTGCCTCCACCTGATGTACCACTTTTTGAATCTATTACTATACCTTCATTATCAATAATCCCTTGGGATAAAAATGGGCTAAGAGGAATAAGAGCAGATGTTGGGTAACATCCAGGGCAGGCGATTAATCTTGCTTTAGATATATCATTGAAATTAATTTCAGGAAGACCATAAACTGCTTCTTTACATAAATCATCGTCATCTCTCTTATATTTTTTCGCTTCGTTAGAGTATATACTTTTCCATTGATCAAGAGACTTATACCTATAATCGGCTGATAAATCAATTACTTTTACTCCTTTTTCTAATAAACCTCTTGTTAATGTAGAAGAAATTCCACTAGGCAAGCAAAGTAAAGCAACATTAGCTTTATCGGCGATTCTATCTATTGATATTTTTTCAATTAAATTGTCAGACTCTAAATTTATGAATGGAAAATTATCGCTCCATTTTGTTCCTGAAGATTTATTACCTCCTAAATAAGAAATTTTATAATTTTTATTATTCCTTTAATAGATTTACTGCTTGTATTCCCCCGTAACCAGTAGCACCAACTATTGCAACATTCATTTCTCTTTATTGGCAGACTTTAAGATAGGATTATAAGTGTTGACAAAAATAATAATTAAAACACTTTTTTCTATATTGAATAGTAATAATGAAAGAAACAAGTCCCAAATCAAATAATGGAACAATTGTGGATAATAACGAAAATTTTAATATAGAATTTGATCCCATAAGCGATGCATTAGCTGCCATAAGAAATGGAGAATGCATAATTGTTGTTGATGATGAGAGAAGAGAAAATGAAGGCGATTTAATTTGTGCGGCTCAGTTTGCAACTCCTCAACAAATTAATTTTATGGCAACAGAGGGTAGAGGTTTAATATGTTTAGCAATGCAAGGAGACAAGTTAGATGCCTTAGATCTTCCTTTAATGGTTGATCGGAATACAGATGAAAATCAAACTGCATTTACTATTTCAATAGATGCAGGTCCTGAGAATAATGTAACTACTGGAATATCAGCAGAGGATAGAGCTAAAACTATCCAAGTTGCAATAAATCCTTCAACTAAGCCAGAAGATTTAAGAAGACCAGGACATATATTTCCACTAAGAGCAAAAAAAGGAGGAGTATTAAAAAGAGCTGGACATACCGAAGCCGCTGTAGACATTGCTGCTATGTCTGGTCTTTATCCTGCTGGTGTGATTTGTGAAATTCAAAATCCAGATGGCTCAATGTCAAGACTTCCCCAACTTAAGCAATATGCAAAAGAATGGGGAATGAAGCTAATATCCATTGCAGACCTAATCAGTTATAGATTTCAAAACGAAAGATTTGTTTATAGAAAATCTGATGCAATACTCCCAAGTATTTTCGGTAATTTTAAGGCATATGGATACATAAATGAACTTGACGGTTCTGAACATATTGCACTAGTAAAGCAAAAGTCAAATAAATTAAGTGAACCAGTATTAGTAAGGATGCATTCAGAATGTTTAACCGGTGATGCTTTTGGATCACTACGTTGTGATTGTAGACCCCAGTTAGAGGCAGCGTTAGCAAGGATTGAAAAAGAAGAAGAGGGTGTGGTTGTTTATTTAAGACAAGAAGGAAGAGGTATTGGTTTGATTAATAAATTAAAAGCATATAGTTTACAAGATGGTGGTTTGGATACTGTAGAAGCAAATGAAAAATTGGGTTTCCCTGCAGACCTAAGAAATTATGGAGTTGGAGCACAAATATTAACTGACCTTGGGATCAAAAAGTTAAAACTACTTACAAATAATCCTAGAAAAATTGCTGGATTAGGTGGATATGGAATAGAAGTTACTGAGAGAGTCCCATTAGTGATATGTCCTGGAGAGCATAATTCTGAATATCTAAATGTAAAGAGACAAAAACTTGGACATATGTTAGAAGAAGAAAAATTAAATTCTATAGATATAGATCCTTATATTGCAATTTTCCTTGATGGTGACTATAAATCAATAGATTTAGTTCCTATTAAAAATAAAATAATTGAATTCTGCGAAAAAAATAAAATAAATATTATGTTAGAAAGCTCTCCTAGACTATTAGCTTTTTGGAATAGACCTAAATTAGTATGGAAAATATTGCATGACAAAAACAGAGAAGATTTCACTATTAATGATAATGAAATTAATAAGATTGAAATCTTTATTCAATTTTTATCGGAATATAATAAAAGTTCAAAAGTTGGAATTATCGTATCAAAAAATATTCAACAGGCTTTACATCCAAAAAACAATATTAAATTAAAAAATACCAATTTTTCAATAAAAAATGAAGAATTATACTCATCCACTAGGAAATTTAATCTCGATAAAGAAACGTTCAGTATTATTTTTGATAAAAAATTATCTTAAACTAAACTGGCTTTAATAATTTTTGAGCCGTTTGTTAGTTTTAAAACAATATCCATATCATCTGTTTTTCCAAAGACAGTATGTACTCCATCCAAATGAGGTTGTGCCTCATAAACTATAAAAAATTGACTCCCACCTGTATTTTTTCCTGCATGAGCCATTGATAGCGAGCCTTTTAGATGTTTATTAGAATTGATTTCACAATTAATTTTATATCCTGGTCCACCTGTTCCAGGCATGCCTGAAGATCCTGCACGTGTATTAGGGCAACCACCTTGAGCCATAAAACCTGGAATAACACGATGAAAGGCCAATCCGTCATAAAAACCTTCACTAATTAGTTTTGTGAAATTATTAACTGTATTAGGTGCGTCATTAGAAAATAACTCAATATTTATATTGCCTGCATCAGTTTCAAATAAAGCTTTTGTCATTGTGAGATTAATTATCTTTAATTCTATTTTAAACGTTAGAGAAGCTTTTCAAGATTCTCCTTAATGGAATTTAAATCTATATTTTCATCTATATTTTCTTCATTACGTTCTTCTTCGTTCCAAGTCTCCACTTCTAAATTTTTTTGAGGAGGAGAAATTAGTAATCTATCCTCTGCTGTCTTAGGCACAAAATTTTTCTCAACTAATTTACATTCATAATCTAATTTTGTACAAAAATCTCTAATTTCATCTATCGAAATCATTTCTACCGTAGGCAATGGGAAATCCTGAGCCTCTAAAAGTCCACAGTAACGTTCGGCATCATCTTTTTCTTCAAACATTAGAACTATAGTCCTACCTTTTAATTCTATTGAATGTATTCCTTCTTTCTCTGTACCGAAGTTATAAAGTAAAACATAAATATTCATAAAAACTTTTTTAAAATTATTATATATTATTTAACTATTCATCTGATAGTGATAATTCTTGAAGTCTGGTATATAAAGCTATTTCCTCATCATTTATATCAGCAGGAATTACAACCAGGATTTCTACAAACTGATCTCCAATATTATCTCCAAAACTCAAGCCTCTACCCTTAAGTCTTAACAATCTTCCAGTTGAAGACTTTGGAGGTACTTGAAGAGTTACATTTCCATCAAGAGTAGGAACTTCTACTGCACATCCAAGAAGGGCGTCGGGGGGAAATAACTCTAATTTATAAAGAACACGTAGACCATCTATTCGAAGTCCATTTTCAGTTTGGACTTTTAATTGTAAATAATGATCTTTTCCACCTTTTGCAATATTTTCTAATCTCAATCTCCAACCATCACCAGCAAATGGGGGAGTATCAACTTCTACAATAGTTTGATCTTCTAATTCTATTAATATAGATGCACCACTCAGAGCTTCATCCGGGGTTAATTCGATAATAGTTTCGATATCTTGATGAAGTTTTACAGGTGGTGGTTCTTCTGGAGATCTTGCTGGATAGTCGTAACTATTAAACTCTTCTTCATTAAAAATTTCATCAGGCTTTTCCTCTTCATAAAAATCAGAGGTTTGATCATAGCTTTCATTATCTAATTCAGATTCGTATTCAAATCCAAATAGAGAATTAAGATAATCTTTAAATTCAGGAAAACCTGTGCTGTATTTATTAAAATTTTCNTCATTAGAAGAATTAGAATCTATNGATTTAACTCGTCTGACAGGATCACGTAAGAATTCGTAAGCTTCATTAATTAATTTAAATCTNTCCTCAGCATTTATATCATTTTTATTTAAATCGGGATGCCATTTTCTCGCTTCCCTNCGAAAAGCTTTTTTAAGTTCAATATCGTCGAATTCAGAGGATAAACCTAAAATCGACAAATAGTCTTTTTTAGAGGAAGTAGTCATTGTCCCATGGATCGTCATCCCTAGAGTTACCATACCTCGAATTTCTAGAATTACTATTCATTTGATTGTCCCAAGGATCATCATCCCAGTAATCATCTGAAAATAATTCATCTTTTAAAGAGCCAAAAGTATTTTTAATTCCTTGTAATGGATTGCTATCAACCTTTCTTCTCCGCAGCAAATCTTCTATTTAAACCAAAAAGGGCTTCTTGCAAAGAACTTACAGAAATTTCTAATTCTTGAGGATCATCATCATCTATAAATTCTTCAACATCTTGAATTGCAAGCTCTACCGCCCTCTGTTGTCGCTCTGCTCCATATGGTCCAAATTCTAAGGAAGCGTCTCTTAATCTTCTCTCTGCTTGAGCAATTAGTGTAAGTGCATTATTTTTTCTATCAATTACTGATCTTTTCATCCTATCTTCTGTTGCTTTTGACTTGGCCTCAGCGATCATCATATTAATTTCTTGTTCATTTAAATTCGAACCTCCGGAAATACTTACTGTTTGTTTTCTACCTGTAGTTCTATCAGTTGCACTGACTTCTAACAATCCATTTGCGTCAATATCGAAAGCTACTTGTACTTGGGGAATCCCTCTAGGTGCGGGAGGTATACCTGACAATCTAAATTTTCCTAATGATTTGTTTTCTGAAGCCAGTGGCCTCTCGCCTTGTCTAACTTGCACAACTACTGATGATTGATTAGATTCCGAAGTACTAAAAACATCTGATTGCCTTACTGGTATTGGGGTATTACGTGGAATAAGAACCTTCATAAGTCCTCCAATAGTCTCTAATCCTAAGGATAAAGGAGTTACATCATTTAAAAGTAAATCACGTAAATCTCCACTAATTATTCCAGATTGTATTGCAGCACCAATTGCAACAACTTCATCAGGGTTTACAGATTGACATGGCTCATTAGGAACAAGAGTTTTAACTAATTGTTGAACCATTGGTATACGAGTACTTCCACCAACAAGGACGACTTCATCAATTTCTTCAGCATCCCAACCAGAATCTTCTAAAGCAATTTGAACAGGTTCAAGCAATCTATCGAGAAGATCATCAGATAACGATTCAAATAATTTCCTATCGAATTCCTCTTCAATATGTAATGGTCCATCATCACTTGTAGTAATAAAAGGTAAAGAAATTTTAGTTTTTTGTAGTCCTGACAATTCACATTTAGCCTTCTCAGCAGCTTCTGTAAGTCTTTGAAGAGCTTGCCTATCTCGTCTTAAATCAATCTTATGTTTCTCAAGAAATCGTTCAGCAATCCAATCTACTATTTTGGAATCAAAATTATTACCTCCAAGTTGAGTATCTCCACAGGTCGCTTTTACATCAAAAACACCATTAGATATCCTTAACAAAGAAACATCAAAAGTCCCTCCACCTAAATCAAAAACTAGTACGTTATTGGAAGAGCTTTTTTCAAAACCATAGGCTAATGCCGCTGCTGTTGGTTCATTTAAAATTCTATCAACCTTTATCCCAGCTAACACGGCAGAATCCTTTGTAGCTTGCCTCTGAGACTCGTTAAAATAGGCAGGTACAGTAATTACGGCAGAATCAATCGTATCTCCTAAATAAGTTTCTGCATCATTAATTAATTTTCTTATTATCGAACTTATTAACTCTTCAGGGGCATACTCTCGCTCTGTAAATGGACTTAGAATTCTAACACTACCTTTATCATTAGATTTAACATTATACGGAACAGAAATACTTGTTTCATCAAGTTCATCCCAATCTCGTCCAATGAATCTTTTTAAGTTATAAAATGTATTTTTAGGATTTAAAACAAGTTGCCTTCGAGCCTGATCACCAATAACAATTTCGGAGTTTTTAGTGAATCCAACTATCGAAGGGGTTGTTCTTGTACCCTCTGAATTTGCAATTACAACGGGGCGGCCAGCCTCTATAACTCCTACAACGGAGTTAGTAGTACCTAAATCAATCCCAACTATTTGCCCCATAGTATTACTTGATTAATTAAAAGTTATCCTTAACTAATAATTTAATCAATTTAAATTCTCTGTTATCTACATATAATAATAAAAATCTATTAATTTCAACTTTATTTAAATAAATAAAATCATTTACTTATTTTTTTTTACTTTTACAAAATACATAAAATTTATAAAGTATTGATTAGTTAAAATTCTGATTGTTATTTTATATCTCTATCAATTAAAATAAAACGGAGAGAGAGGGATTCGAACCCTCGATAAAGTTGCCCCTATACAGCATTTCCAGTGCTGCGCCTTCAACCACTCGGCCACCTCTCCTAATATTTATATTTTACCCTTTTTATATCCCATTATTGAGGAAAGTTACTTGAAAAAGACTTTTAAAGTCACTATTAGGAATAAAGAAACTGGTAAAGTATATCAGGAAAATATTAGTGATAAAGAATATATTTTAAAAGAATTTGAAAAAAAAGGTTTAAGACTTCCATTTTCCTGTAGGAATGGATGCTGTACAAGTTGTGCGGTAAAAATCGTTTCGGGTAAGCTTGAACAACCAGAAGCAATGGGAGTATCTCAAGATTTAAAAGATAAGGGTTATGCTCTTCTTTGTGTTGCGAAAGTAATAGAAGATATTGAAGTCGAGACTACCTATTATGATGAGGTTTATGATTTACAATTTGGCCAATATTTNGGTAANGGAAAAACNAGNAAAGCTCCTCCCTGGGAATTTGAGGAAGATTAATTATTATGNTTGAAATTCAAGAATTTNAAGAAATCAATTCAGAAATTGATTTAATTTTNCTTACTAACATAGCTAAAGAGAGTGCTCTTATAGGTAATGAAATTCTAATTAAAAATTATAATAAAATTCAAACAATCACTTCAAAGGGGAGAAAAGGTGATTTAGTTACCAACGTAGATTTAGAAGTAGAAGAGAAAATTAAGGAGTACTTAACAAGTAAAACTCCCGAAATTTCTATTCATGCGGAAGAATCAGGAAAATTAATAAAGACTTCGGAATTAACTTGGTGCATTGATCCATTAGATGGAACAACTAACTATTCTCACGGTTATCCATTCTTTGGAACTTCAATAGGTCTCTTATATAAAAACAATCCTATCTTAGGTGCTATATCAGTACCATATTTAAACGAACTTTATTCTGCATGCATAGGGAAAGGTTCATATTGCAATGATAAAAAACTGATGGTATCAGATGCTAATTCTCTTATCGATAGTCTCCTCGTAACAGGTTTTTCATATGATAGGTTTGATACTGAAGATAATAATTATGCAGAATTTTGTTACTTAACACATAAAACTAGAGGAGTAAGGAGAGGAGGTGCAGCGGCTGTTGATTTAGCATTTGTTGCCTCAGGGAAAGTAGATGGATATTGGGAAAGAGGTCTAGAAATATGGGATTTAGCTGCTGGTGCTATTATTGTTAAAGAAGCTGGTGGTTCGTTTCTGATTACCCTAACGGTGAATTTAATCTTAGCTCTGGAAGAATATTGGCTTGCAGTCCTAGACTTGAAGAAGAGCTTAAAATGGAATTAAGCAAAGTCACTCCTCTTAATAAACAACTTTACACTTAAAAATGAAATTATCGTTTTAAAATGAGTGATATTAAAGAATTTAATTTAATAGATGTAAGGAATAATTCCTCAATTGTTAATGATTTAAATAATGTATATAAGTTGTGGGGTTATGAAGAAATTTCACCTTCATTTATTAATGATCTTGAGACAATCAAAGGTAGAGAAGTAATTGATGGGGACGAACTTATTGGAATAGTAAGTAATAGTTCATTATGTTTAAGACCAGAAATGACAACATCAATTGTTAAATTAACATCCACAAGATTATTAAATAAGAAGAGACCAATAAGACTTTTTAATAGTGGTATTGTATTTAATAAAAAACAAAGTTATAAAAATACTTTTAAATTTCAAGAAAATTTACAAAGCGGGATAGAACTAATTAGTTATGACACTCAATACCCTGAGATTGAGGTGATTAATATATTATTTGATGCAATTGATAATATCAATTTAATTGATAGTTGTAATCTAACTCTTCTTGTTAGTACAACAAAAATAATGGATTTAATATTATTCAATTATAAAAATAATAATTATGAGGAGATTAAAAAATGCATGGTAAATCTAGATCAAGAATCATTAGATAAATTAAATATTGACAACAATGATAAAGAAATATTGAAGGAATTATTATTTACAAGAGGGGAACCTGCAATCATACTTAAAAAGCTTAAAAATGTTTATGGTAATAATAATGTAATTGAGGAACTTGAATGCTTATTTAATACTTTATCAAAAATTTCAAAAAAATATAATATAAAAATACAACTTGATCCTACTTATCAACCTCATCTTAATTTATATGCAGGTATAGTTTTTCAACTTATTTGCGATAATAAAAATGTTAAAACCATAATTGCAAAAGGTGGTAGATATGACGAATTAGTAAGATATTTTAATCCTAATGAAAAAATAATTAATGGAATTGGATTCACAATCTCTATAGATAATTTAAGAGAATTGATAGTTGAAAAATCTCAAACTAAAAAGAAAGTGTTGCTGTTATTTAAAGATTCTTATTTATTAGATAAAGGTATAAATGAGCAAAAAGCATTGCAAAAAAAAGGGATAATTACAATACTATATTTGAATCCATGTAATGAAAATTCAAAAGCCAACATTCTTATGAAAGAACATAATTGTACTGAAATTCAATGGATTAAATAATTTTTCCCTTTGAGATTAATAAAAAAAAATGCAATTTGAATAAGCTACGACAATATAAATATTTAGTACGGACAATACTCCTAATTAAACTTGATTAACCTTAAAATAGGAAATAAAATCTAATAGTTAAAAAAAAAGAAATTAAAATGGAAAAAGGCGAAATTAGAATAAATACCGAAAATATTTTTCCAATAATAAAAAAAGCTGTATATTCTGATCACGAAATTTTTTTAAGAGAACTCGTTAGTAATGCTGTAGATGCAATTAGTAAAAGAAGAATGGCCTCAATGGCTGGAGATTGTGAAAATTGTGATGAACCTCAAGTAAAAATTACTATTGATAGGGAAAAAAATATCTTAAAAATTTCTGATAATGGTATTGGAATGAATGATGAAGAAATAAAAAAATATATAAACCAAGTTGCTTTTTCTAGTGCTGAAGAGTTTCTAACGAAATATAAAAAAGATAATGACGAATTTATAGGACATTTTGGATTGGGTTTTTATTCTAGTTTTATGGTCGCAGATAAAGTCAATATTTTAACTAAATCAGCCATAGGTAATAGTAAAACTTTTAATTGGTCATGTGATGGCTCACCTAACTTCACATTAGAAGAATCTGAAAGAGATTCAGTTGGAACAGATGTAATCCTTCATTTAATGGATGAAGAGAAAGAATTCATAGAACCAGAGAGAATTAAATCGCTTATTAAAAAATATTGTGACTTTATGCCTATAGATGTTCTATTAGAGGGTGAAACAATTAATAAGAAAAATCCTCCATGGAGAAAACAACCTAGTGAATTAAAGGATGAAGATTATATTGAACTATATAAATATTTATATCCGTTTCAAGGAGATCCTCTTTTATGGATTCATTTAAACACAGATTATCCATACGACATACAAGGTATTTTATATTTCCCTAAATTATCTGGAAGAGCCGATTGGGAAAAAGGTGAAATTAAACTATTTTGCAATCAAGTATTTGTAAGTGACTCAATAAAGGAAATTGTACCTAAATATCTATTACCCTTGAGAGGTGTAATTGACTCTACAGATATACCATTAAATGTAAGTAGAAGTGCCTTGCAAACTGATAGAAAAGTCAGATCAATTTCATCATTCATTTCCAAAAAAATTGCTAATAAGTTAAAAGATTTATTAAAAAATACTCCTGAATTTTATACAGAAATTTGGGATTCAATTTCTGCCTTTATTAAGATTGGTGCTATCGAAGACGAAAAGTTTGCTGAACTTGTAGAAAATAGTATTATTTTTGAAACAATTATAAATTCTGATAAGGACGTAAAAAAATATCTCGATGATAAATCTCTTATAAAATCTAAAGAAAAGTTTTACACAACATTATCAAATTATAAGGAGAGAAATAACATAGTCGATTCCAAAAAAATTATTTATTGTTCTGATGTAATTGGGCAATCTAGTGCTTTAAATATTTGTTTATCTGACAACAAAGAAGTAATCAAATCTGATCCTTTAATAGATGCACAATTTCTTCCATGGATAGAAAATAAAAATGAAAATTATCAATTTCAAAGAGTTGATTCTGAAATAAATGAGCTTGAAGATAAAGAATCAAAAGAAATAGTTGATAAAGATGGCAAATCAAACACAGATAATCTAAAGGATATTATTTCTAAAGCTTTAAATAACGATAAAGTAACAGTAAAAGTTCAATCTCTTAAAAGTAAAGATGCTCCTCCAGCAATGATATTGTTACCTGAACAAATGAGAAGAATAAACGATATGGGGGCATATATGGAACAAAAAATGCCTGGTTTACCTGAATATCATGTCCTATTAATTAATAAAGAACATCCACTCATTGCAGGATTAAATAAAATAACTGGTAATAAAATTATTCTTGATAAAAAAGACCCAGTTGAAAATCCATTAGCATCAAAAATTGCTAATCATGTTTATGATATGGCGAAATTAAGTGTAGGAGGATTAGATCAAGAACAAATTATAAATTTGCAAAATAATAATGCCGATTTAATTTCAGATTTACTTAAAACATCAAAATAA
>JGI26064J46334_1000047_pt1 | contig 21491 bp, 19 predicted proteins | sample MarorgKNORR_S2LV_FD_46334 | JGI IMG/M metagenome (IMG submission 46334) | reverse complement strand
TTGCCTTTTTTTTAACTAGTTATTAACTAATCAAGGAGGAATAACATGGCTTCATGGGATTCAATGTTAAATGGTGCTTTAAACGGTCTAACAGGTGTAGTAAAGGCTGCGATTATCTTTTTTGTTTTCGCAGGTATTCTTTTCGACACACCAGTTGATGCACTAGGTGGTATAATGGGTTTTGTAGATACTTTTCTTAATGGCGGACTAACAGGACTACTAGTTTTAGTTGTCTTTTTGTCTTGGCTGTAAACTGATCAGTATTTACTAATAAATAGAGCTCCTCTTTTTGAGGAGCTCTAAAAGCTCGAAGGAGAAAACACAATGAATAATGTGATAAAAAAAATCAATGATTTCTTAGGCATGACTACAGGCCTTTTGATTAATTTGATTGTTGCTGGTACTATTATCGGTATTCTTTATGATGACATTTTTGGTGTCATTGCAGGAATTGGTAATGCAGTTAACACTATTGGAGACGGTGGTGTTGCTGGATTAGTAGCAGTTATGCTCGTCGCAATGTGGATGAAAAAATAATCTAGTTTTCTTTTACATTGATTGATATAAAAAGGGCTCAAATTTTGAGCCCTTTTATATTATTTTTATAATAATTTAGACAGTGAAATTATTTATAATATACTTCCGACTATTTCTTATTCTTATTATTTCATCTCATATATTTGCAAATAATAATCAAACCCTAAAGTTTTTTGAAAATAATGTTTTATTAGGAGAAATTAAGACAATACAGAATAATCAATTTTTTTCTGTAAATGATTTAGCAAAAATAACAAATTCGAAAAAATTTATAAACGATCAAACAGAGAAAATTATTTTCTATGTTGATAATAAGAAAATTAAAGTAACCAACGATATAGCTTTTATTTTAATTGAAGATAGTCTCTATCAATTGTCTTCAAAAGTAATTAAGGATAAAAATGACTATTATCTTCCTATTGATTCATTTTTTAATATTATTAATAACCTGTCAAAAGATTTTTCAGCTGCATTGACTTCTCAAAGAATTTCCTTTTCTACTAAAAAAATCACTGTGACCCCAAATAAAAAAGTTGATTTAAGTAATGAAAAACAAAAGTGGGAATTTAAAACAATTGTAATTGATGCTGGCCATGGCGGGAAAGANCCTGGAGCTGTTGGATATAGAGGNACCAAAGAAAAGGATATTGCTTTAGATGTCGCAAAAAGACTTGAAAAGAAATTATCTAAAAATTTGAATGTTAAAATAGTTATGACAAGAGATGAGGATATTTTCTTAAGACTAAGCGAGAGAACAAAAATAGCAAATGAAAATAATGGTAGTCTATTTATTAGTATTCATACCAACGCAGCTGAGGATAGAAGGGCAAGCGGATTCGAAACATTTTTAATTGGTCCAAATAAAAATGAAGCAGCTGTTAGAGTAGCTGCTAGAGAGAATGCTGTACTAGAGCTAGAAGGAATATCAGGACAAAAATTAACAAATGAAGATTTAATTAAAGCAACCATAGCTCAAAGTGCTTTTGCATCAAAAAGTGAACAGTTTGCTTCTATGGTACAAGGCGAAATCAAAAAAAGAGTACAAAGTAAAGATAGAGGAGTAAAACAAGCAGGATTTTATGTCCTTATGGGAGCATCAATGCCGAACGTATTAGTTGAGTTAGGATTTATTTCCAATCCATCTGAAGAAAAAAAATTAAGAAGCCCTCAATATCGTGATCAACTAGCTACAGCTATTTACAGAGCAGTTGAGCAATATCAAAAAACATTATAACATGATTAATTCTACGTTAGAATATTTATATCAACTTCACAACCGCGGCATAAAATTAGGCTTAGATAATATAAAAAGCGTTCTTAATGAATGTGGGAATCCTCATGAACAGTTCAAATCAATTCATTTAGCAGGAACTAACGGGAAAGGATCAACAGCATCCATCATTGCTAAAATATTACAAGTTTCAGGCATGAAGGTTGGGCTGTACACATCCCCTCACTTATTAAATTTTAACGAGAGAATTAGAATTAATGGTAAACCGATTAAAGATAGTGAAATAATCAGCTTTACTAGAAAAAACAGAGATTTTTTTGAAAAGAATTCAATTACTTTTTTTGAAGCTACCACATCAATGGCATTTGATTATTTTAAAAAAAATAATGTAGATATTGCGATTATTGAAACTGGTCTTGGTGGAAGGTTAGACTCTACAAATGTTTTATCCCCCATTCATACTATTATTACTGAAATAGATTTTGACCATACACATCTTTTAGGCGATACAGTAGAGGAGATTACTGCAGAAAAATGTGGAATTATAAAACATAGAACCCCGAACACAACAATTAATACAGATTATAATATAGTCAGTGTAATTGACAATTTTTCAAACAAACAAGACACCACAACACACTATATTAACAAAAAAGACATTACTATCAATGAGCATAGAACAAAAATGCTCCATCTAAAATATAAAGATGAAAGCTATATATTACCTCAAGCAGGTTCTTTTCAGGCAGAAAATGCAATACTGGCTATTGAAACAATAAAAAAAGAATTTAGAAATATTAACCATAATCAAATACAAAAGGGGTTAAATAAGTGGTTTTGGCCTGCTAGAATGCAAAAAATGGCTGATGATATATTTTATGACGTTGCGCATAATAGTTCTGGGGTGAATATTTTAACTTCAGACCTTTTAAATATATATAAAAAAAGACCAGTTGGTTTGGTAGTAATGAAAAATGATAAAATTAGACCTGAAATTATTAATCTGTTTGAAAATGCTTTTCAAGAGTTAATTATATCAAGCATACCATCAAAAGACATCCTTAAAAAGGATGACATAAAATCAATAAATAGTCTTAAAGATTATCAATTTATAGAAAACTTAAATGATGCTTTAGATTTTCTAAAAAGAAAAAAATTCAATGGACCAAAAGTAATTTTTGGAAGCCATTATATTGCAAAATACGTATATAGTTTTTTTGATTTTTCCTTTGACAAAGGCAATATATAGTGTAATTTGTAATTCAAGGTGACTCTCCCCCTAAGAAATTTCACAACAATCGAGGAATTATGAAACTAACTGAATTAAAAGACAAAAAACTAACTGAATTAAAAGAAATTGCGAAGCAAATGAATATTGAAAAATCATCATCGATGTCAAAAGATGATCTTATTAACGCGATTTCTTCTTCATCAAGCAAAAATGATGATAACCAAAAATCTAGCAGCGACAATAACAACAAAACTGAAAAAATGGCTGCTGGAGTTTTAGAAATTTTACCTGATGGATACGGGTTTTTAAGAAGTGTTAATGATAATTACTTACCAGGTCCTGAAGACATTTATGTCAGTCCATCTCAAATCAAAAGATTTAAACTTAAAACAGGCCATTTCGTTGAAGGAAGCACAAGAGCTCCTAAATCCAAAGAAAGATTTCACGCGCTCTTACAACTATCACAAGTAAATGGTGTTCATCCAGAAAAAATTAAAGATCAGAGAAAATTTGACAAATTTACTCCACTTCATCCAAATGAAAAATTTAACTTATCTAATACAAGTGATATGTCAATGCGAATTATGGATATGGTTGCACCAATAGGTAAAGGACAACGTGGACTAATTGTAGCACAACCAAAAACTGGTAAGACTATTTTAATCTCAAAAATAGCAAATGCAATTAGGAGAAATCACCCAAACACTGTTCTTATAATTCTTCTTATTGATGAAAGACCTGAAGAGGTAACAGATATGAAGAGAAGTGTAGACGCCGAAGTCATTGCATCTACATTTGACGAGGGACCAGAAAGACATGTTCAAGTATCAGACATGGCATTAGCTAAAGCACAAAGACTAGTAGAGTGTGGAAAGGATGTTGTCATTCTTTTAGATAGTATAACTAGATTAGGTCGTGCACATAATGCAGTAATTCCCCATAGTGGTAAAATATTATCAGGTGGTGTTGATTCAAATGCTCTTAGAAAACCTAAAAAGTTTTTCGGTGCAGCACGAAATACAGAAGAAGGAGGAAGTTTGTCCATTATAGCTACTGCCTTGATTGATACTGGAAGTAAAATGGATGGAGTAATTTTTGAAGAGTTTAAAGGAACGGGTAATATGGAGTTAGTATTGGACAGAGAATTAAGTGATAGACGTATTTATCCTGCATTTAATATCGTGAAGTCTGGTACTCGTAAAGAAGAACTTTTGTTATCTGATCAGCATTTATCTAGAATGTGGATATTGAGAAAGATGTTGGGTGAAATGTCAACCGAACAAGCAATGCAGTTTATGACAGATAGAATGAGAAGAACAAAAACTAACCAAGAATTTCTTGATTTAATGAGTCAGTAAATGTCCAAAAAATTTTCTAATCTTGTAGAAAAAATAAAACCATCATTTACTCTGCAAATGACAGCAAGAGCAGCAGAGCTAAGAGCTCAAGGTGAAGATGTGATAAATTTTGGTGTTGGTGAGCCTGATTTTAATACACCCGATCATATTATAGAAGCTGGGAAAAAAGCAATGGTTGATGGGTATACAAAATACACACCTGGTTCAGGAATGCTTGAGCTGAAAGAAGCAATTCAAACAAAGCTAAAAGATTTAACGGGCATTAATTATAACCCCGAGAATATTATTGTATCAAATGGAGGGAAACAGTCATTATCAGTTGTATGTCAAGCCTTGTTTGATTCGGGAGATAAAGTCGTAGTTTTTAGTCCATACTGGGTATCCTTCCCCGAATTTGTAACAATAGCAGGAGCTGAACCTTTATTTGTTAATACCATTCCTACTAAACAATTTGAACCAGATTTTGATGATTTATTAAACAAAATAGATGAATCTGTGAAAGGTGTAATTATTAATTCTCCCAGTAATCCAACAGGAGGAGTTTGGTCAGATGATGCAATCATTAAATTGTTAAAATTAAGTAAAGAAAATAATTGGATAGTTATTTCGGACGAGACTTATGAAGAGCTTGTGTATGATAATGAATTCAAAGCAATTGAAACCTTAGATAAACATAATTGCGAAATTATCACTATTCGAAGCATGTCTAAAACATATGCTATGACCGGGTGGAGAATTGGCTATACAACAGCTGATAGCGATATAGTTAAAGCTATGTCAAAAATTCAGGGTCAAACCACCTCCTGCCCCAATGCAATTGGTCAAAGAGCATCAATTGCAGCTCTTTTAGGGGATCAACAGCCGGTGAAAAATATGAAAGAGAAATTTAGAAACCGTAGAACTGTAATGTTTAACGAGCTTAATAGCTTAAAGCATGTTCAATGTGATATGCCAGGAGGAGCTTTTTATATGTTTCCTGATTTCTCATATTACTTAAATAAAAAAAATCCGGAAGGAAAAATTTTACAAGACACTTTCGACCTTTCTGATTATATTCTCGCCGATGCTAAAGTTGTGACTGTAGCTGGTGATGGATTTGGCGCAAGTGGATATTTAAGATTTTCCTTTGCAACAAACAAAGAAACAATCATAAAAGGCATTCAGAGAATAAGAAAAAGTTTAGAAAAGCTTAAATGAAAAAAGATACACATTCAAAAGATTATAGATTGGTAGTTTTCGAGGATAGTTCTTGTAATTATTCCTTCTTAACTAGGTCTACAGTAAAAACTGATAAAACCATCAAGTGGGAAGATGGAAATGAATATCCTTTATTTAAACTGGATATTTCAGATCAATCGCACCCCTATTACACTGGTCAAAGAACGCTTGTTGATACTGCAGGAAGAATTGAAAAATTCAACCGCAAATACAATAAAAAAGATTCTTAAAGCCTCTTTTTTTAATAATTTAATTAAATAATGGATATTCTATCAAAGGCTAATAGCATCGTTTCTGATTATGATAACATCATGCAACAGATGATGGACAGTGAAATAATGCTAAATCAGGAAAAAATGACTTCACTATCAAGGGAGAAAAGTGCACTGGAGGAATCATATCAACTTTGCAAAAAATTTATTGATTTAAATAAACAATTGTCCGAAGTAGATGAAATGAAAGATGATAAAGAGTATGAGGAGCTGGCTAAGGAAGAGTCTGTCACTATAAATAAACATATTGCTGCAGTTGAAGAAAAACTTAAAAAGATATTAATATCTGACGACCCAAATGATAATAAAAATGCTATAATTGAGATAAGAGCTGGTACTGGTGGAGATGAAGCTGGCTTATTTGCTTCAGATTTAATGAGAATGTATTCAAGGTATGCAGAGGATAATAATTTAAAAGTTAATATTATGGATATTCACGAAACTGGTGTTGGCGGCCTTAAATCTGCAACATTTAGTATAGAAGGCCCTAAAGCTTATGGAATTTATAAATATGAAGGCGGAGTTCATAGAGTTCAAAGAATCCCAAAAACAGAATCTGGTGGTCGAGTTCATACTTCAGCTGCTACAGTAGCTGTTTTACCTGAAGCAGAGACTGCTGAAGTAGAAATCAATGATGCAGAAATTAAAATTGATACTTACAGAGCAAGCGGAGCTGGTGGACAACATGTTAACAAAACAGAATCTGCAATTAGATTAACACATATACCAACAGGTTTAGTTGTAACCTGTCAAGACGAAAGTTCACAACATAAAAATAAAGCTTCAGCAATGAAGGTATTAAGATCTAGATTGTTTGCATTAGAACAAGAAAAATTGAACAAAGACAGAGATGAAATGAGGAAATCATTAGTTTCCACTGGTGATAGATCAGCAAAAATTAGAACTTATAATTTCCCACAAGGAAGAATAACTGACCATCGCATTAACTATACCACCCACAAACTTCAGGCTACACTTGAGGGGGATCTAAATCATTTAATTGAACAACTTAAGCTAGCCGAAGAAAGCGCTCAAATTGAGTAAAAATGAGCGGCAATATTACTTTAAGAGATTATTTAAAATTACAAACTTCTAAACTAGCAAGTACTAATGTACAAGAGATAAAAATCAAAAGTGAAATTCTTGTTCAAAATCATCTAAAATTATCAAAAGCAGATTTATATTTAGAAAATATAGAAATTTCAGTTAAAGACATCAAAGTCATGGATAAAATGTTTTCTGAGCTTTCTAAAAATAAGCCAATACAACATATTATAGGTGAATCTTATTTTTATGATAATAGATTTTTAACACCGCCTGGTGTTTTTATTCCTCGTCCAGAAACCGAACTTTTAGTCGATTGTGCAATTGATTTTTTATCAAAAAGAAAAAGTTCTTTAACAGTTGTAGATTTTTGCTCGGGTAGCGGTTGTGTTTTACTAAGTGTTGCAAAAAAATTCCCAAATCATAAATATATTGGAATTGACATATCGGATATTGCTATTGATGTAGCACAAAAAAACAGTCAATTTTTAGATTTAAAAAATGTACAATTTATTAAAGATGATATTTTTAATTATTTATCTCCTAAAGCAGATCTTATTATATGTAATCCTCCCTACCTAGCAACAAATGAGATAGATAATCTAGAGGAGTCAGTCAAGAATCACGATCCTATAGAAGCGCTTACAGATTTTAAAGATGGAACATCTTTTTATAAATACCTTATCATAAATTTTGAAAAATTAATCAAGAAAAATGGTGCCATGTTGTTGGAGCTTCCATTTTCTGAAGTAACAAAAAATATAATTTCTTTTAATACTGATTTTAACAATAAAAAATCTGTTTTTTTCAAAGATTTAGAAGGAAAAAAAAGAGTAATTAAGATATATTAGGTATATATGAAAAGCGAATTTATTCATTTACATAATCACTCAGATAATAGCTTGCTTGATGGAGCTCAAAATATTCCATCTGTTCTTGAAACAATTACAGACTTGGGTATGGATTCAGTTGCACTTACAGAGCATGGAAATTTATTTGGGGCAGTTTCATTTTATAAAAAGGCCAAAGATAAAAATATTAAACCAATTATAGGCTGTGAAGTATATGTAGCTAAAGGAAGTCGTTTCACGAAAGATAGATCAAGTGGAATGGGACAGTATAATCACCTAGTTCTTATTGCTCAAAATTATCAGGGCTATAAAAATTTAATGAAGATCGTTACTCACGGGTATTTAGAGGGCTTCTATTACAAACCCAGAGTTGATACAGAGATTTTAAAAAAATATAATGAAGGTATTATATGTCTTTCTGCATGTTTGAAGGGTATTTTACCAGAAACATTAATTTATAATGGGCTAGAAGCAGGAAAAAAAGTTGCTGAAGAATACTCAAGTATTTTTCCTGGAAGATATTATATAGAATTACAAAATCATGGAATTCCAGAAGAGCTACAAAATATTCAACTAGCAACAAAGCTGGCTAAAGAAATGAATTTGCCTATCATTGCAACAAATGACGCACACTATGCTAAAAAAGAACACTATACAGCTCATGATGTGCATATTTGCATTGGCACAGGAAAGCAATTATCAGATAAAAATAGACTAAAATACCATGGAAAAGAGTTTTATTTTAAATCTCAAGATGAAATGTTTTCTTTATTTAAACAATTTCCACAAGCACTTGAAAATACAAGAGCTTTAACTGATTCTGTAGACTTACAAATTCCAATGGAAGACTATCATCTTCCATGGTATTCAATTCCTGGTGATAAAAAATCAAAAGATGTAGATGAATACTTAAAAAATTTATGTACTGCAGGCTTAGAGAAGAAATATGAAAACCTTAATAGCAATATTAATGAAAGAGCTGAATATGAGCTATCCGTTATCAAAAAAATGGGGTTTGCCAGCTACTTCTTAATTACTGCAGATTTTGTAGAGTATGCAAGAAAAAATAAAATTCCTGTAGGCCCTGGAAGAGGCTCTGCTCCTGGTAGTATAGTTTCCTATGCTTTGGGTATTACAAATATAGATCCATTAAAACATAATTTAATTTTTGAAAGATTTTTAAATCCTGACAGAATAAGTATGCCAGATATAGATATAGATTTCTGTGTAGAACGANGAGGNCAAGTAATTGATTATTTAAAAAGTGTTTATGGTGAAGATTCTGTAACTCAAATTATAACTTTTGGTAAAATGAATGCTCGAGCNGTAATTAGAGATGTTGGAAGNGTGATGAGCTACTCTTACTCTGAGGTTGATAAGATAGCTAAAATGATTCCAGAAGGACCAAAAGTTACTTTAGATCAGGCGTTAAAGCAGAATTCAGATTTAAGAACTGTATCACAAACTAATTATAAGGATTTGATAGATAATGCTAAAGTTTTAGAGGGAATGACAAGACATGCATCAATTCATGCTGCGGGGGTGGTGGTTGCTCCAGGAGATTTAACTGATTTTGTCCCACTATATAGATCGTCTCAAGGAGATGTAACTACACAATATGATATGAAGGAACTAGAATCAATTGGATTATTAAAAATGGACTTTCTTGGTTTAAGAAATTTAACAGTTATTGATAAAACCATTGATTTGATTAAAAAAAGATTCGACAAAAATATCGATATTGATAAAATTGATATGGAAGATCCTAAGGTCTATGAACTATTTGCCAAAGGATTAACTGTAGGAATATTTCAATTCGAGTCTGCAGGCATGAGAGAGTTTTTAAAGAAACTTAAACCAAAAGGAATTGATGGATTAATTGCTATGAATGCATTGTATAGGCCAGGACCAATGCAAAACATTGATAGGTATATTAAACGTGCCCATGGTAAAGAAAAAGTTGAATATGTCCACCCTCTACTTGAGGAGGCACTAAAAGAAACTTATGGTATTATAGTTTACCAAGAGCAGGTAATGCAAATTGCAAATATTATCGCTGGATTTACACTATCTGAAGCGGATGAAATGCGTAGAGCAATTGGTAAAAAGATACGCTCTTTAATGGATAAAATGGCTGAAAAATTTGTTAAAGGAGCAGTCAAAAATGGTTTATCAAAGGCGAAAGCCAAACAGATTTTTGATTTAATTGACAAGTTTGCACAGTATGGTTTTAATAAAAGTCATTCTGTAGCATATTCATACATTGCTTACCAGACAGGTTGGCTTAAAACCCACTACACTGCAGAATTTATGTCAGCTAATTTGACAAGTGAAATGAACAACACAAATAAAGTGGTTGTTTTGATTAATGAGTGTAGAAAGCTAGATATTAAAGTACATGCCCCTGATATTAATAAATCAGGAATCAATTTTGAGCCGTTGAATGACAAAGAAATTTCTTTTGGGCTTAATGCAGTTAAAAATGTGGGAGTAAAAGCATTAGAACAATGTATCGAAGTAAGAAATAAGCACGGAGAATTTAAGTCTATGTTTGATTTTATCTCTAAGGTAGATCAAAGACTTGTAAATAAAAAAGTATTAGAAAGTTTGATTTTAGCTGGAGCATTTGATTCATTAAATAATAATCGAGCTCAACTGTTTGAAGCTGTAGATTTAGCAATTAACTATGGAAACCAAGTTGATAAAAACTCCAATAAAGACCAAATAAATTTATTTGGAGATCAAGAGGATTTAGTAAAGATACCTGAGTTGCCTATTATTGAAGATTGGGATAATCAGGAAAAACTTTCAAAAGAAAAAGAAGTGCTTGGTATATATGTATCAGGAAATCCACTTATTAAATACGCTGATATAATAGAAGAATTAAGTAATTATGATTTTTCTGAAAAGAAAATACTTAAGGAAAATACCGTTGTAAAAATTGGGGGGGCAATAACAAATTTTAAACTACATTTTGATAAAAAAAATCAACAAATGGCATTCTTTAACCTTGATTGTTTAGGAGGCCAAGCTGAAGCCATCATTTTTCACGATGCTTTTGATAAGTATAAAGAAATTATTAAAGATAACAACATTGTTTTTCTAGTAGGTCATACATCTACTCAAAATGATTTTGCTGATTTAAAATTAATAGTTGATGAGGTTGTTCCTATTAATCATGCAAAGAAAGTTTTAAAGCTCAACCAGGTGAATATTAGGCTACCAAAAAATTCTTCAAAAGACCTGATGAATGATATTGTTGAATTAGCAAAACAAAACAAAGGAGATCATTCATTTATAGTACATATTCCATCTGAAAATAATCAAGAAAGAAAAATTATATCTAAGAAAATTAAAGTGTCGAGCAACAATCAATTTTTAATTTTATTAAGAGATTTATTAGGAGAATCAAACGTCTGGATTGATTAAATTATGAGCATGACAATAAATCCTCCAATTAGAATACTTATGGCTAAGCCAGGTCTTGATGGCCACGATAGAGGCATTAAAGTTTTAGCAGCAGCATACAGAGATGCTGGAATGGATGTAATTTATTTAGGTCTTAGGCAAACACCTGAAAGTGTGGTCAAAGTTGCTATACAAGAAGGCGTCGATGTAATAGCTCTTTCAATACTTTCTGGAGCACATATGACTATTTTTNCAAAAGTGATGAAGCTAATTAAAGAAAATAATTTAAAAAATATTTTGGTAACTGGAGGTGGCATAATTCCAGAAGAAGATTCTGAAGAATTATCTAAATTAGGAGTTGGNAAGCTGTTTGGACCAGGCACACCAGTAAAAGAGTCATTGGATTATATAGAAAATTGGGTAAAAGACAATAGAAGATGATTTCTAATATTACGAACACTTTTATAAAAGCAAAAAAAGCGTTTACAAATGAAAATTTTAATGAATCGCAAAATTTGCTAAATAAAGTTCTCAAACACGATAAAGATTTTTTATCAGCTTATTTATTATTATATCAAATATATGATAAAAAAAAATCTCCCAAAAAAAATACAATTTATAAGGAGCTAAAAAGGTTAAACCCAAAAATTAAAATTAAACATACCCCAATAACTGTAAGAAAAAAATCAGTTACGGGAACGCCTGAATTGGTAACTTTATCATTAATAAAACTTATGATTTCACAAGGTAAAACCTTGCAGGCTAAAAAAAATTTACGGTTAATAATTAAGCATTCAAAAAATAAGAGAGACCAAGACAAAGCAAAAAATATATTAAATAATTTTTAGAGGCTAAAATGAGCACAGAATATTTTCAAAGAAGGCAAAATAAATTAAGAAGTAAACTAGCAAAAGAGAATTTAGATGGTATGCTGGTTACAAACTTGACACACATTAGATATTTATGTGGTTTTACTGGCTCAAGTGCAACATTGCTAATTTCAGGAGATAAAGTACATTTTATTACAGATGGAAGATATGTCGTACAATCTGAGAAAGAGGTTAAAGGAGCTAATATAATTATTGATAGTATTCCACATATTGAAGTAATTAAAAATCAAAACCTATTAACCCCTGGATCCAAAATTGCCTTTGATGGAAATAGTGTAAGTCATCAAGCATATCAACAACTATCAAAAGTGCTATCAAATCAGCAATTAGAAAATATTACTGGCGTAATTGAAAAAATGGCAATGTCAAAAGATAGCAAAGAAATAGAGGCTATAAGAACTGCAGTGGAGATTACCGATCAAGCTTTTGCAGAAGTATTACCAATGGTTAAAATTGGTGTAGAAGAAAAAGTTATAGCAAATCAATTATCATTTCTTTACAGAAAATATGGAGATTCAGATTCTGACGCATTTGCAGCTATTGTTGGTACAGGACCAAACTCTGCAAAACCGCACCATACACCGACTGATAGAAAAATTGGACAAGGCGAATTGTTAGTAATCGACTCTGGAGCAAAATTTGCTGGTTATCATGCAGATATGACCAGATCATTTGCAACTAAAGGATTTTCAGAAGAACAAAAATCAATCTATGACATTGTTCTTAATGCACAAATAAATAGCATCAATGGCATTAAAGCCGGAGCATCTTGTAAGTCAATTGATTCTATCGCAAGGGATCATATCACTCAAGCTGGCTATGGTAAGTTTTTTGATCATGGACTTGGTCATTCACTTGGACTTGAGATTCATGAAGAGCCAAGATTCAGCAAGGTAAGCAAAGATATCCTTGAAGAAAATTATGTTATGACAGTTGAACCTGGTATATATGTAAAAGATATAGGTGGAGTTAGAATTGAGGATGACATAATTGTTACTAAAGATGGTTCAGAAATTCTCAATAAAACATCTAAAGAATTCCAAGTAATTTCATAATGTTCAGAAAAATTTCAATTTTTCTAATATTTTTTCTTTGCTCATGCGTTGAAAATCTAATTCATATCTCTATTTTTGATAATGGAAGTTATATAGTGAATTATACATCTATAGGAGATAAAGATGATTTATTAGATAGTGATTTTGTGCATCCAAAAACCAATGAAAAACATGAGTGGATTACATCGTTAAACAAAAAAAGTGAAAGTAAAAGTAACGAAGTATGGGAAAAAGAAACTATTTTGTCATCACCAACAAAATCAAAATTAATTTTTACTAATTCATCAAACTTGCAATATGATATAGATATAAGTAAAAGCTCCTTCATATTTTGGGATACTTACTCATTTAACTCAAACATTAAAAACTTAGAAATTGATGTTAAATACCCAGAAATAGATAGATATTTAAATGTCAATGAAGACGACCTATCTTGGCTTGTTCCTGCTAAAAAATATATTTTTTCAGAAAGTATTAAAATTTATCGAACGCAAAATGAACTTAATGAAATCACTGTTGATAGAATAAGCAATCAAATTGATTCATACATTTCCTATGTTGAAGAAAAAGAGTATGAAAAAGAATTTAGTAGAAAATCTTCTGATATATTTAAAGATGCATTATCATCGATGAAAAAACGCTTACCAGAGAATTTCTTTTTTGAAATAACATTAATTATAGACGAGCTCGAAATGGAGTTTAAAAAAAATACCGATTTAATGCTGGATAGCTTCACATTTAGTGTGGCTATACCAGGAGAATTAAGAAGTACGAATGCATCATTAGTTAGCGATTCAGATAATACTCTTTATTGGAGTTTTGAGTTTAGTGACATTGCCACTAATCATTTCAATATGTATGCACATTCAATAGTTATTAATAACTTAGTATTACAATTATTTTTTATACTAATTGTATTATTTTTTATAGGATTTATATGGAAAAAACGATTAAAAAAAGAATAGATAGCTTAATCGCAGAAATTAATAATCATAACTATGCATATTATGTTTTAGATGATCCAAAATTAACAGATATTGAATATGATGCGTTATTTCGTGAGCTTGAAACCCTAGAAAGGGATAACCCTAACCTAATTTCTAAAATATCTCCAACTCAAAGAGTTGGCCATCCAGTAACAAGTGGTTTCAAAAGTTATGAACATTCAATTCCTATGCTTTCTCTATCAAATGCAATTAATGATGAGGAAATTAATGATTTTCATAAACGTATAGTAAAATGGTTAAATAATTCAGAGGTTAACTTTGTAGCAGAGCCTAAAATTGATGGTTTGGGTGTGTCATTAATATATGAAAATGGATTACTAAAAAGAGCATTAACTAGAGGAGATGGTTTTAAAGGCGAGGATATTACGCATAATGTTAAAACTATAAATGCTGTCCCATTGGAATTAAGGCAATCAAAAAAGAAAACACCATCTTTTATTGAAGTTAGGGGTGAAATTTTTATGAATATTTCAGACTTTAATCAATTAAACAAAAATCGCGAAATATCAGATGAAAAAATCTTTGCCAATGCTAGAAATGCAGCGGCAGGCAGTGTAAGACAGCTTGATCCAAATATTACAGCTTCTAGAAATCTTTCAATTTTTTGTTATGAAATTGGCGGAAGCAAAGATATTAAGCTAGATAATCAAATTGAAATGCTTGAATATCTTAAATCTGTTGGATTACCAGTTAATCCTTTATCTAAAAAAATTACTTCTTCAGAGGATATGGTTTCTTATCATCATACTCTAGAGACTAATCGAACGCATATTGATTATGAAATTGATGGTTCGGTGATAAAAGTGAATAATTACCAAAAAAGAGAAAGGTTAGGATTAAGATCACGTTCCCCAAGATGGGCTATTGCGGCAAAATTTAAAGCAAAACAAGCAGAGTCCCAGATAATAGGTATTGATTTACAAGTTGGTAGAACGGGAGTTATTACGCCGGTTGCAAAAATAAAAGAAGTTGATTTATCTGGTGTTATGATTTCTAGCGCTACTCTTCATAATCAAGATGAAATTGATAGGAAAGATATAAGAATTAACGATTTTGTATTAATTGAAAGATCAGGGGACGTAATTCCTAAAATTACTAAAGTCTTGAAGGAAAAAAGACCTAAAAATACGAAAAAATTTTCAATTAGTGATTTTAATTGGCCTGATCCGGAATGTAAAATCGAGCGCGTTGATGGAGAAGCAGCTTATAGATGTACCAACCCAAATTGTAAATCAAGAGTAATGGGTGTCCTTGAACATTTTTGTTCAAAGAATGCAATGAATATTGAAGGAATGGGACCTCAAATCGTTAAACAGTTGTTGGAAGCAGACTTATTAATAAGTTTTGATGATATATATAAAATTAAATACGAAGATTTAATTGAATTAGATCGTTTTAAAAATAAATCTGCCATGAATCTTATCGATTCAATTAATCAGTCTAAAAAGACAACATTTCCAAGATTTTTATTTGGACTTGGAATCCCTAATGTGGGACAACACATATCAAAGGTAATAGATAGATACTGTAATTCATCTCTAGAAAAATTGACCGAGTTAAAGATTGAAGAAATGAAAGAAATAGATGGAATTGGTGAAACGGTCGCTATAGCCATGGAAGATTATTTTAAAAATGATAATAATAAAAGTATCATTGAAAGCTGCTTAAAGTTAGGTGTTAAGATTATACCTACCACTTATGATACTAGTACAATGAGAATGCTAAATCAAAAAATAGTTATAACAGGATCTTTCGAAAGTTTATCGCGAAGTGATCTTAAGCTTAGGTTGGAAAATTTAGGAGCTACCGTTACTTCTTCAGTTTCTTCTAAAACTGACGCAGTTATAGTTGGTAAAAATCCAGGATCAAAATTATCAAAAGCTCAGGATCTAAATATTAGGATTGTAGAAGAAAAAGATTTGATCGGATTTCTAGGTGAAGCTTAGCCTTTTTCTAATTTTAATAACTAGTTTTATTTTTTCAGAAAATAATCTATCATTTAAAACACAATTAGTATCTGAAGGGTTTTCTAGACCACTACTTGTAAGATTTCATCCTGAAACAAACTCTATGTTTGTGATAGAACAAACTGGGAAAATTAAATTTATTGAAAAAAACAAGATAACTACTTTTATAGATTTATCAGATTTAGTTTTGACAGGGCCAATCCCAGATGAAAGAGGGTTATTGGGGATGGCACTTCATCCAAGCTTTGCAGAAAATGGACTATTTTATGTATCCTATGTAGACAAGAATAATTTTTCTGTTGTTGCTCGTTATTTTTATGACAACATAAAACAAAAAATAGATTTTACATCAGAAAGTAAATTATTTCACTTTGAGCAGCCTTATGGGAATCATAATGGAGGGCATCTTGAATTCGGTATGATAGACAATTTTCTATATTTAGGATTTGGAGATGGAGGGTCATCAGGCGACCCTCAAAATAATGCGCAAAATTTTGATAATTTTTTAGGCAAGATATTAAGGATTGACATAAATACAGAAAGCGGATATTTAATACCAAAGTCTAATCCTTATATAAATAAACCAGATAAATTAGATGAAATTTGGGTGTATGGCTTAAGAAACCCTTGGAGATTCAGTTTTGATAGACAAAACGGTGATCTTTATATAGGAGATGTTGGACAATACTTATGGGAAGAGATTAATAGAATTAGCTCAAATCAATCAAATGTTAATTTTGGATGGAAGATTATGGAAGGAAACCATTGCTATGAAAATGAAGCATGTAACCAAGACGGATTAACAATGCCTATATTTGAATATCCAAGTGATGCATCATACGCATTTAGTCTGATGGACATTAACCAAAAAAATGTATATGGATGCTCTGTTACGGGTGGATATGTTTATAGAGGTAGTAAAATTAATGAACTAAAGGGATTATACTTATTTTCAGATTTTTGTACAGGAAAAATTTGGTCTTTGAATCCAGTTGACGGTACAACAAAAGATTTAACTACACAATTATTAGGGGAAAAGAAAAGTATGATTTCTTCCTTTGGCGAAGATATAAACGGTGAATTATATATAGTGGAATTTTCAGGAAGTATTTATAAAATAGTACCCTCAAATGAATAAAAACCTAGCAATTAAAATCAACAATCTTTTTAAGACTTACGATAATGTAAAAGCAGTTCAAGGTATTGATTTAGAAATCAATAAAGGAGAATTTTATGGCTTGTTAGGCCCGAACGGTGCTGGAAAGTCAACTACTATTAACTCAATTACAAGCTTAGTTAAGCCATCAGATGGAGATATTGAAATTTTTGGCAAAAATATTGAAAATAATTTCAGATTTGCTAGGTCTCAAGTTGGAATTGCACATCAAGAAGTAAGTACGGACTGGTTTTTCCCTTTAGAACAATTATTATATTTTCAGGCTGGTTTCTATGGAGTATCTCGATCAAATGCAAAAGAAAGAATTGAATATTTATTAGAAAAATTAGGTTTATCAAAGCATCGAACAAAAAAAATGCGTGAGCTATCAGGGGGAATGAAACGTAGGTTGCAAATAGCTAAAGCTTTGGTACATGATCCGGAAATAATTATTCTTGATGAACCTACTGCTGGTGTGGATGTTGAACTTAGGCATGATTTATGGTTGTATTTACAAGAGCTTCATAAAGATGGTAAAACAATATTACTAACTACTCACTATATTGACGAAGCAGAGCTTCTATGTGAGCGAGTAGGAATCATTGATAAAGGAAAGTTAATTGTTGAAGATACTGTTTCTAATTTAAAAAAAATGGTTAAAAACTCATCACTTGAAATTCGATTAAAAGACAATATTAATAAAGATTTAAGTTTTTTGAGCGAATATGATTATAAAATAGATGAAAAAATTGTTCAGATTTTTACAGATACACCAAACCTTGAATTACCTTCAATAATTTTAAAATTTTCTGAAAAAAATATTCAAATTGAAGATATTCATATTCCTAAAACATCGTTGGAAGATGTCTTTCTAGACCTAACAGGAAGGAAAATTAATGATTAAAAATTGGGTTGGTTTTTATACTCTTTCTTCAAGAGAAATCATGCGATTTTTTTCTGTATGGAGACAAACTATAATACCAGGAATAGTTACTACACTATTATACATATTTGTTTTTGGAGTAGCTCTTGAGAATAGGATTAGTGAGATAGGTGGTATTTCATATAAGATATATATCTTACCAGGATTATTAATGATGAATGTGATTACCAATGCAGTTGCAAATTCCGCTTCTTCAATGTTGCAAATGAAATTACTTCAAACACTTCCTGAACTTTTGATTACTCCGCTTTCTAGTCTTGAATTATCCTTATCGTTCATAATTGGTGGAGCTATCAGAGGATTTGTTAATGGAATTTTAATTCTTTTAATTTGCTGGCTTGCAGGAATGCCCATTTTAAATCTCCCCCTTACATTATTTTTTATTCTTTTAGTTTCTTGGTCATTTTCGAGTTTAGGTCTTTTTGTAGGACAGCTGTCTGACTCATGGGACCAGCTAGCACTAATACAAAATTTTGTTATCACACCCTTTAGTTTTCTTGGAGGAATATTTTATTCAATTAAGATGCTTCCTGGTTGGGCCATGACTTTAAGTCAAGTAAATCCAATCTATTATGCAATAAGCGCATTAAGAGAAGCAACGCTTGGTGTTTCAGATGCTTCATTTCTTACAGCATCAATCTTTTTAATCTTATTTACTATAGGTACAACAGCAATGGCAGTTCAACTNATGTCAACAGGGAAAAAAATTAGGTTTTAATTTTTGTTTAATTGATTTAAAATAGGCCATGCAAAAATTAAAAAAGGCTATCCTATTTCTAGAGGATGGCCTTTTTTTTACCGGAAAAAGTCTTGGTAGCAATGGTGAAACTTTTGGTGAAGTTTGCTTTAATACTGGAATGACTGGATATCAAGAGATACTAACTGATCCTTCCTACTCTAATCAGATGATTGTAATGAGTAGTCCGCACATAGGTAATTATGGTACTAATAACAATGATACAGAATCTGAAAAAGTTTATGCAACAGGTTTTATAATTAAGAGCGAATCTTTACAGCCTTCAAACTGGAGATCTGAAGAATCTCTTTCATCATTTTTGAAAAAGCACAGTATAGTTGGTATTCAAGACATTGACACAAGAGCATTAACTATTCACATAAGAAAAAATGGTGCAATGAGAGGAATCATTTCAACTGAAGATTTTAATCTCGATAGTTTGGCAAGCAAAATTGAGAATATCCCTAAAATGGAAGGACAAGATTTAGCAATTAAAGTTNCAAGAAATAAAAAAGTTATTTTATCAAACACTGATAACCCTGTTTATAAAATTGCAGCCATTGATTTTGGAATGAAAAGNAATATATATGATATTATGCTTGATCATAAGGCTGAAGTTGAAATTTTTCCTGCAAATGTATCACCCGATGAAATACTTTTATCTAACCCTGATGGTATTTTTCTATCAAATGGACCAGGAGACCCTGCTGCAGTAAAATATGGTATAGAAACAGTAAAAAATTTACTAGGTAAAAAACCTATCTTTGGAATATGTCTTGGGCATCAAATTCTAGCTTTGGCATTGGGTGCAAACACATTCAAAATGAAATTTGGTCATAGAGGTATAAATCAACCAGTAAAAAATTTAATTACAAACAAAGTAGAAATTACATCCCAGAATCATGGATTTGCTGTTGACGAAGATACTCTACCATCTAACGTCACTGTAACACATAAACACCTAAATGATGATACTGTTGCTGGAATAAGCTGTAATGATATTTCAGCATATTCAGTTCAATATCATCCTGAAGCTAGTCCAGGACCACATGATTCAAGATATGTATTTAAGGAATTTTTCAATATGATGAAGAGCAATGCCAAAACGTAACGATATAAACACTATCCTAGTTATAGGAGCTGGGCCAATTGTTATTGGGCAGGGATGTGAATTTGATTATTCTGGGACCCAAGCTATAAAAGCTTTAAAAGAAGAAGGATATAGAGTCGTGTTGATTAATTCTAACCCTGCTACCATCATGACTGACCCTCAATTTTCTGACAAAACCTATATTGAGCCTATTTCTACTGAGTATGTTGAAGCAATAATTAAAAAAGAAAAACCAGATGCTATTTTACCTACTGTTGGAGGTCAAACTGCTTTAAATGTTGCTATGAAACTAGATGAAGAAGGAATACTTAAAAAGTATGATGTTGAACTAATAGGGGCTAACAGAAAAGCTATTGAAACTGCTGAAAGTAGAGAAATGTTCAAGCAGGCTATGTTAGAAATTGGCCTTGATTTGCCATATGGCTATACTGTTAAATCACTGGATGAGGCTAAAAAGTTATTAGATAAAATTTCCCTACCTGCTATTATCAGGCCCTCCTTTACATTGGGTGGCTCAGGCGGTTCTGTTGCATACAATGAAGAAGAATTTGAGACGTCAGTAAATAAAGGGTTGAAAGAAAGTCCAACTGGACAGGTCCTTGTTGAGGAATACTTAAACGGCTGGAAAGAATACGAATTAGAACTTATACGCGATTTAAATGATAATGTTATAATTATTTGTTCAATTGAAAATATTGATCCTATGGGTATACATACCGGTGACTCTATTACAATTGCTCCTGCGATGACTCTTAGTGATAAAGAGTTTCAAGTAATGCGAAATGCAGCTATAAAATGTATTAGAAAAATCGGCGTTGATACTGGAGGTTCGAATGTTCAGTTTGCAGTTAACCCAGTTGACGGAAGAATGGTGATAATTGAAATGAATCCAAGAGTTAGTAGGTCTTCTGCTTTAGCCTCAAAAGCCACAGGATTTCCTATAGCAAAAATTGCTGCTAAACTCGCAGTTGGATATTCTTTAGATGAACTNAAAAATGATATAACCAACAGGACATTGGCGGCTTTTGAACCAACAATTGATTATATAGTTACAAAACTGCCAAGATTTGATTTTGAAAAATTTTCATCAGCTTCTGGAAAACTTGGTGTACAAATGCAGTCAGTTGGGGAAGCAATGGCTATTGGAAGGACATTTAGAGAATCATTTCAAAAAGCTTTCCGTTCTCTAGAGCTTAATTTACCAGGATTTGAAACAAAAGATCCTCGAGATGAAGATTTAGATATTAAAAGATTTAGAGAGCTAGATATTACATCTTTAAATGATGGTAGCGCATTTAGAATGTTAAAAGTCAAAGAAGCTATTAAGCAGGAATTTTCAATTGAAGAAATTCATAAAAATACTGGTATAGATCCATGGTTCTTAACAGAGATTCAAGAAATAGTTAATATTGAGAAAGATTATTATACTGTAGACAATCTTCAGTTTTTAAAAAAGAATGGATTTTCAGATTTACA
>JGI26064J46334_1000046_pt1 | contig 21718 bp, 23 predicted proteins | sample MarorgKNORR_S2LV_FD_46334 | JGI IMG/M metagenome (IMG submission 46334) | reverse complement strand
GCTGCTCGTAAAGCGCGTGAAATGACAAGAAGAAAAGGTGTTCTTGAGATAGCTGGTTTGCCGGGGAAATTAGCAGACTGTCAAGAAAAAGATCCTACCCTTTCTGAAATCTATATTGTTGAGGGTGATTCAGCGGGCGGATCTGCTAAACAAGGAAGAAATAGAAAAAACCAAGCAATACTTCCTCTAAAAGGAAAAATTATTAATGTAGAGAAAGCAAGAATCGACAAAGTATTAGGTTCACAAGAAGTTGGCACTTTGATAAAAGCCCTTGGCTGTGGAATTGGTAAAGAAGATTTTGATATCGAAAAGCTCAGATACCACAGAATTATAATTATGACCGATGCAGACGTAGACGGCTCACATATAAGAACCCTTTTATTAACTTTCTTCTACAGACAAATGTTTGAGATTGTTGATAGGGGCCATGTGTATATTGCATTACCACCTCTTTACAAGATAACAAAAGGAAAAGAGTTCGTTTATGCATCAGATGAAGACGAAAAAGAAAAAGCAATTAAGGATTTATCAAAATCTGGCACAAGAGGCCTTGAAGTTCAAAGATATAAAGGTTTAGGAGAAATGAACCCTGAACAACTTTGGACTACAACAATGGATCCTGAGCACAGAAGAATGATGAGGGTTGATATAAAAGATGTTGTCGATGCTAACGAATCTTTTGAAGTTCTCATGGGTGATGAGGTAGAGCCTCGAAGAGAGTTTATTGATGCAAATGCTCTTTCTGTGACTGATCTTGATATCTAAGAGATCTCTCGATAAGAATTTTTTATCCATAAATAAGCATTTTCAGTCAATTCTTTAGCACTTTCGCCAGTTATAGGCGCCCCTATCTTAACTATTACTTTTCCAGGTTTTTTTATAAATTTTTTATTTTGCCAATACTTGCCAGAATTATGGCATATCGGAAGAATGGGGCTTCCACTCTTGCTAGCCAAAACCCCACAACTATTAGCAAACGTTTGTATTCCTTTCTCTGGTGATATCCTTGTGCCTTCAGGAAAGAGAATCACTGAAAAACCATTTTTAAGCTTTAAAACCCCTTTATCAATAACTTTTTTTAAACTACTAAACTTATTAGCTCGATTTAATGTTATTGGTTTCATGCATCTTAATGCCCAACCAAAAAAAGGAATATACAGAAGCTCTTTTTTTATAATGCTTGTTGATGGTATGAAAAGTGTTTGTAAATAAAATGACTCCCATTGTCCCTGATGATTAGACACTATAATACAAGGGTTTTTAGGGATATTTTCTTTGCCTTCAACAACCCAAGTTATACCACAAAACAATCTAAGCGTTGTTAGAACAAACCTAATCCATAATCCTCCAAATGCTTGTAATTTTTTTGTTGATAAAAAGAAATACAAGATAATTATCGATATAGACACAGGAATTAGAGTTGTATAAAAGACAGCATTAAAAAAAATACTACCTACTAATGCCATTATCGATTCATCTATTCATTTATGCATTTTAGTAAATACTCTGGCAAAGCATCTATAGAAAGTCTTTCTTGTTGCATTGTATCTCTATTCCTAACTGTAGCAGTATTGTCTTCCAAGCTCTCGAAATCTATTGTGATGCACAATGGTGTGCCAATTTCATCATGTCTTCTGTAACCTTTTCCAATATTACCTGTATTTTCTAAAACAACTCTTCCTATATTTAAACCTTGTAAGCTCTTTTTTAAATCAGAAGCTTTATTAACAAGATCTTTATTATTTTTTTTCAATGGTATTACGGCAGCTTTAATAGGAGAAAGATGTGGCTTAAGTTTTAAGACAACTCTTTCTTTGCCATCACCCAAATCTTCAACATTATACGCCTCGTTCATAATAGCTAAGACACCTCTATCTACTCCAGCAGATGGCTCTATAACGTATGGTACAACCCATTTTTTTGTTTCAAGGTCTTGTATTGCAAGCTTGGTATTAGATTTATTATTTTCCATAACTGTAGCTGTAATATTGAGCTCATCTTGATTTTTTGAATGTGACCCAAGATCAAAATCTGTTCTATTAGCAATACCCTCTAACTCTTCAAGCCCATGCGGAAACTTATACATCAAATCAATTGTTCCCTTTGAATAATGTGCAAGCTCATCTTCAGGAACATCATAGAGCTCTATGTTATTTAACGGTATGCCTTGCTTTTCCCACCAATCAAGCCTTTTATTAACCCATTTTTTATGCCAGTCCTCATCAGNACCCGGTTTTACAAAAAACTCTAACTCCATTTGTTCAAACTCTCTCACTCTAAAAATAAAATTCCTTGGTGTTATTTCATTTCTAAAAGCTTTACCAATCTGCGCTATACCAAAAGGTAAGGTTTTTGATGAAGAGTCGACCACGTTTTTAAAATTAGTAAATATTTGTTGAGCAGTTTCTGGCCTAAGGTAAGCAAAAGAAGAGCCATCTGATACTGGGCCTACGTTTGTTTTAAACATTAGATTAAACGGCCTTGGATCAGTTAAATCATTAGAACCACAGCTGGGACATATATTTTTTTCTAGTTGGTCAGCTCTAAATCTACTATTACATGATTTACAATCAACCATAGGATCAGAAAAAGTATCTTCATGTCCGGAATATTTAAGAACAGTTGGATTTGACAATATAGAAGCATCTAAGCCTTCAATATTATCATTTTCATAGACCATAGATGACCACCAGGCATTCTTGAGGTTATTTTTTAGCTCTACTCCTAGGGGCCCATAATCATACATACCTTGCAATCCACCGTAGATTTCACCAGATTGAAAGATAAAACCCCTTCTTTTACATAACGAAACTAATTCATCCATTGATTTAGCAGTCAAAACAATCTCCTAATCCATATAAATGGAACATATGTCTAATAATTTATAAAATAAATAATTTAGTAATATTTAAATCTATAACAATAAAAATCAATTATGATTATATATCAAACACTGAATAAGTAATCAGAATGAAGTCTTTATTTTATATAGTATCTTTAATACCAAGGTCTTTCTTAAGAAAACTAGTCACATTAACAAGTAAAACCAAAATATTTAAAACATTGTCAGCTTATAAAGTAACGCTACGAAATTTAGAAATGACATACAAACACCTTGATCAGGTTGATCTTGAGCAACTCGCTAAAGAAAGCCTTATTGAAACAATTTTGAGTGGACACGAAACAATTAAGTCGTGGAGCAAACCCATACACACTTCTGGAAAAAGTATTTTTAGAATTGAAAACAACTATCTTCTCAATAGATATATTGATGAGGGCAATGGAGTTGCCGTAATTGCAATTCATAATAGAAGCGTTGATATGTTGCTTAAATGGATAAATACAAAATGTGAAACAACAACCCTCTACAAAAAAGTAAAAATTAAAACACTCGATCGTTTCGTAAGAAAACAAAGAGAGGGTAAAAATAATAATGTATATGAGACCACAATGACCGGCGTACGAAAAATTTTTCAAGCATACAAGGCAAATAAAACAATCTGTATAGCTGCTGATCAAGTTCCACAAGAAGGAATGGGGGAATATATAAAATTATTTAATATAGATGCATATACAACAACACTGGCTTCATCTTTAGTTTATAAGACACAGAAACCAGCAGTATTTATTTGCCTTAATTCTTTTGAAAATAATAAATTAGGAGTAACAATAAAACCTTGTAGAAAAGATATATATAGTGAAAGTAAGCACAAACTATCACTCAACAAAAGCATTGAAAGCCTAATCAACATCAACCCAAAAGATTACTCATGGGAATATAAAAGATATAAAAAACTCTTGTCGGGAGAGAACCCATACAAAAATATTTAAAGACTATTTTTGCCAAAAAATAGGCATAAATAAAACCAATAATGTGAATATTTCGAGCCTTCCTAATATCATGGCAAAAGATAATATTGCCTTGCCCGCAGAAGTCACAGATGCATACGTTTGAGAAACTTCTCCTAAGCCTGGGCCAAGGTTATTAAGACATGCTCCAATGGCAGAAAATGCTGATTGAAAATCAAGACCGGTTACAACAAGTCCTAACAATAAAACAATAAAAGAGAGTACATATATAGAAAAGAAACCCCAAACAGATGCAGCAACATCATTCTCAACATTTTTTGTTCCAATCTTTAATGATATAACGGCATTAGGATGAACCATCTTTTTTAAATTAATATATGCGTAATTAATCATAATTAATACTCTCCAAGATTTGATACCGCCTCCAACCGAACCAGAACATGCGCCTATAAACGCACCGATTAAAAAAAGGAATCCTATTGATGGGTTCCACTGATTTGTATCTCCTATTGAAAAGCCAGTAGTTGTTACAATTGATACAGAGTGAAATAACAGCTCTCTAATGGAGGCCTGCTCAGAGTTTGAGAAATAATTAATTAAAATAGATAGCAAGAAAATGCATGCCATTATAGATATAAAAAATCTAAGCTCTGGATCATGTAGATACTTGAGCGGTTTTTTCATATAAAAAGCAAAATAATGTAATGTAAAGCTTAATGCTGATAAAAGCATAAAGATTATACATACCGTTTCAATTAATCCATTATCAAAATGCCCAATACTGTTGTTATATGTTGAAAAACCACCAATTGAGACTGTGCTTAAGCTATGCGAAATTGCATCAAAAGCATTCATCCCAGCAAAAAAGTAAAAGACAGAACAAAAAATTGTAAGTAAAAGGTATATCAACCATAAAGCTTGGGCTGTTTCCTTAATTCTTGGTGTTAGCTTTTGGTCATTCATGGCTCCAGGTATCTCAGTTTTATAAAGCTGTCCTCCTCCAATGCCCAAGAGTGGCATCACAGCTATAGCTAAAACTATTAAACCCATGCCCCCCATCCATTGTAATAACTGTCTATATAACAATAAAGATTCTGGAAGAGCGCTCAGATTTGGGATTACAGTTGCACCAGTAGTAGTTATTCCAGACATTGATTCAAAAAAAGAATCAATAAATGTCATTCCGCTAAGAATAAATGGAATAGATCCAGCAGAAGACAAAACAATCCAAAAAAGTGTTATTACCAAGAAACCGTCTTTGTGGGTCATATCTTCAGTATTATTTTTAGAAATCAGCCATCCAAGAAAGCCGACCATAAAAACAATTGAGAAGGTTATAACAAAAACAGATAAAGCCCCATCTTTATATATAAAAGAAGTGATTATGGGCACGATAAATGAAATACTAAAAAACATCACCAAGATGCTAAATAGCTTCAATAAGGGTTTAAAATTCATTGTTTTATTTAAATAGAACCTCTATTTCATTAACGTTATTTTTATCAGATAAAAATACTACTAAATGATCATTCAATGTTAATTCAACGCTTGAACTAGGCATTATTAGTTCACCATGCCTTATAATTGCAGCAATAGCTGTCCCTTCAGGCAAAGGGATGTCTTTAATTGATTTTCCAAATAGTGGAGAGGTAAATTCATTAGCATGAACAATGCCCTCAATAGCCTCTGCGCCTGTATTTACTTTTAATATTACATCCTGAGCCACATCACTTTCTCTAAGATCTTGAAGAACAGATGAAACAGTAAGCCTGTAAGGAGCTATATAAACATCAATAAACCCTGGCACAAGCCCTAGATATGATGGATTATTTAGAATAATCATTGTCTTCTTAGCGCCCATTTTCTTTGCGAGCAATGATGACATGACATTTGTCTCATCATCATCAGTTAATGCACAAAATATGTCTATATTAGCTATATTTTCACTTTTTAATAAAGATTCATCTGTTGCTGAGCCATTTAATACAATTGTTTTTTCTAATTCTTTTGATAAAACCTTGCATCTCTCACCATTAGAATCAATTAGTTTGACGTTATAGTCTTTCTCAATGCCTTTTGCTAAAGAAAAACCAACTTTACCACCGCCTGCAATCATAATTCTGGAATATTGCTCTTCATGGTCCCTAAANTCATCAACAATAGGCCCTATATTAGATTCAGATGATATAAAATAGATTTCATCGTTTTCTTTAATAATAGTGTCCCCAGAAGGTATAAATGGATTACCTTTTCTATATATAGAAGCAACAAAAGCATCAACATCAGGCATATCCTCTTTAATGCCTTTGAGTTCTCTCCCAACAAGCTTGCCTTTTTTCTTTGCCTTTACTGAAACCAACTTTACCTTTCCATTAGCAAAACTTTCAATTTGATTTGCTCCAGGATGATCAATTAACTCTTTTAAATGGGTAGTTATTTCATCTTCAGGACTAATTGGTATATCAATTACGCCTTCACCAAAAATATCTAGATTCTCAAAGTATGAATTATCTTTGAATCGACATATAGTTTTTTTTACATTAAAAAATTTCTTAGCTATTTGGCATGCAACAATATTTACTTCATCGTTTGATGTAACAGCTAAAATAATAGACTCTTCATCAAGATTAGATTTTTTTAATGTTTTAAGGTGCGAAGCTGAACCCTCAACAGTCATAATATCTAATCTATCTTCAAGTTCCGATAGCCTGTTTTTATTCTCATCAACCACACATACTTCGTAGTTAGAATTTGATAAATTTCTTGCAAGGCTGCCACCAATTCTACCAGCACCCAATATTACAATTTTCATAGTTGATAAATTAAACCTCTTTTAATCTAATTAAAAGACTATCACGTAAATTAAATTAGACATCAAAGAATTCTTTATAGGCATTAAAAGCATCCTTTGATGTAATTATTTTTTTATTTGGGAATTGTAAGTGAGTAATCACTATGTTTTTATCTATTGTTTTTATAATTAAACCCAAGTTAGTAAAATTAAAAACATTATCATTGGTATTAAAATTATTATCACCAATTACATACATTTCTTTAATTTTTATCGTTATTCCTTTATGCTCAAAACTTATTCCCGGCCATTCGTAAAACGCTTTAAATTTGTTATATATTTCATCAGATGACATTGTAAAATTTATCATTGAATCTTTCTTATGAATTTTTTTACAGNATGAAGATTCATTATCATCTTGTNTTAATAAATTAAAATTCTTCTGAGTAATATCGGATAACACACTGTAAATATTTTCTATAGCTAAATTACATAGATCATCTTCAAGCGTTATTTTGTTATGGTCTGGATGCACCTCAATTTCATATTTTTGAATACAATCACCTTCATCTAATTTATTACTCATTTTGATAAAAGTTATTCCGGTTTTTTTATCACCATTTAATAGACAAGACTGAATCGGTGATGCACCCCTATATTTCGGAAGAAGAGAGTAATGAACATTAATTGGCATAATCTTTGGACTTTCTAACATCCAATCTGGAAGTATTTTTCCATATGCTGCTACAACTAAAAAATCAAAGTCTAGTTTTAATAGAGTCTCTTTGAATTCTGATGAGTTTAAATTATCAGGCTTGAATATCGTAAGGCCGGCTTCAGATGCAGCAAGAGATACATGTGATTGTTTTATTTTATTACCTCTTTTTTGAGCTACATCTGGTTTTGTTATAACACCAATAATATTTATACACTCATTGTTTACCAATGATTGCAGCAGCTTGGCTGAGGGTTCGGGTGTTCCAGCAAATAAAATATTCATAAAATCNCTCAAAATCTGTTAATTTCGCTCAAAATCTCTTTATTTCTTACTTTGAAAGCTTTTTCCTAATTCTATCGCGTTTAATAGGGCTTATATAATCAACCATTAATTTACCTTCTAAATGGTCTATTTCATGTTGTATGCATATAGTTAGAAGCCCATCTGGAGTATCTTGATGTAATTCACCGGATAGATCCTGCCATTTAAGCTCTATTTTATCTGGTCTTATGATTTCTTCACTAAATCCGGGAACTGAAAGACACCCTTCTTCAAAAGATGCAAGCGACTCTTTATTTAATATCTTGTATTCAGGATTAATAAAAATTCTTGGTTCATTCCTTTCTTCACTTAAATCCATAACTATTACACGGATATGTCTGTTTACTTGAGTTGCTGCAAGACCAATTCCATTATCTTCATACATTGTATGAAGCATATCCTTAGTAAGTTTTTCTAGACTTTTGTCGAATTTTTCAACTTTTTTAGCAACAGTTCTCAGCCTTGGGTCTGGAAATTTTAAAATTTTTAGTTTTTCTGCCATCAAATCACTATTTTTTTATATATTCCGCCATTATAATCTCTTTGTATTATTAACAACTATTTATTTTAAAAATTATGACTAATTCAACCACAGACGTAGCGATAATAATGGGTTCAGACTCTGATTTGCCTATTGTAGAAGCTAGTTTTGCTATTTTGGACTCTTTTGGCGTTAAATACACAAAAAACGTGATGTCTGCGCACAGAACACCTCATGAGGTCATGGAATTGATTAAAACCTCTGAAAACAACGGATGTAAGGTATTTATAGCTGCTGCAGGTATGGCAGCCCACCTTGCTGGAGCTGTTGCAGCACACTCAACAAGGCCTGTTATAGGTATTCCTATAGAATCAGGCGGAATGGGCGGAATGGACTCTTTGCTATCAACAGCTATGATGCCTCCTGGTGTTCCAGTTGCTACAGTTGCTGTGGGGAAAGCTGGCGCAAAAAATAGCGCAATTCTAGCAGTTCAGATTTTAGCTACTTCAGATGATGGCTTGGCAGCAAAACTTTCAGAATATAAAAGTAATATGCGTGACGAGGTTCTAAAAAAAGATCAGGCACTTAATTCCTAATTGCATAAAAAATCATTAAATCTTTTATCTTCGGCCAATCATTTGGCTGAAGGTAAGATTTTAATTCATCCAACGGAAGGCATCTGGGGAATAGGTTGCGACGCACTTAATAAAGAAAGTTTTTTAAGAATATATGATCTTAAAAAAAGACCAAAAAATAAAAGTTTTATTTTATTAATAGATTCCCTCCATGCCATCTCAAAATATATAAATAAACTATCCGCTGAGGAACTTAATTTTATTGATACAGTGTGGCCTGGACCAACGACATTGCTAATAGATTATAACGAAAAATTGCCAGAGCATTTACAAAACGTAAGTGGCAAAATAGCACTAAGAGTGAGTAATCACTATCCTATAAAATCATTATTAAAAGCATTTAATGGAATAATGGTTTCAACATCAGCAAATATTTCTGGGCAAGATAACTTAAATAATATTGATGAAATTATGAATGTTTTCAACGAGTCTGACGTAGCTTATTTTGATGATAAACTAGGCGATAATAATAAACCTTCAAGAATAATTGACCTTCATACTAGAGCTGTAATTAGAGATTAATATGATTAAAAATCTAGAAAAAATATTTACTGATTCTCAGGCAGAGATAATCAAATCATTTACTGATCTAGAAAAATCTAAAAACGCAAAGATTGTATGTGATTCATGGAAAAGACCTGAGGGAGGTGGCGGCAAAACATTCATAATTCAAGGTGGTAATTTTTTTGATAATTGCGCAGTAAATTTTTCCTCCATTAAGGGAAAAAAACTTCCGAAAGCAGCTCTTGGAAACCTGATAACGAAATCTTCAAATTACGGATATCAGGCTATGGGGGTATCTGTTATATCACACCCAAAAAACCCCAATGTGCCAACCAGCCACATGAACATTAGATTGTTTTGTATTTTAGACAAAAAAAATAATATTAAAGATTGGTGGTCAGGTGGTGGTTATGATTTAACACCTTTTCTGCCCTATAAAAGTGATTGTAAAAAATGGCATAAAGATGCAAAAACTTTTTTGGACGGATATAACAAAACTCTCTATAAAAAATTCTCAAAAAATTGTAATGAATACTTTTATATACCTCACAGGAATGAAAGAAGGGGCATAGGAGGCATTTTTTTTGACAATTTTAAACAATTAGGCCTTGAAAAGACTCTGTTACTTTTGTCTGATACTGCCAGTCAATATAAAAATTCATACACAACACTTGCGAACCTTAGGAGACAAAAAAAATATACCAAGTCACAAAAAGATTTTCAGTTGTTGAGAAGAGGAAGATATGCTGAGTTTAATCTTGTTTATGACAGGGGGACTGCATTTGGTCTTCAATCAAATGGAAGAATAGAGTCCATACTTGCATCATTGCCAAGCGATGTTAAATGGTCTTATAAAAAGACAAAAGAGCACGAAGCTATGGAGAAAAGATTACTAAAATTTATAGATACGGATTGGAATGTCTAAGATATTTAAATTAGGTGTTATTGGAAACCCCATTGAACATTCGTTGTCTCCTTTTATTCATTCAAGATTTGCTAGGAAGGAAGGACTTAATTTAGATTACAAAGCATATAGAGTAGAGCAAGGGGATTTTAATGATTTTATCTCCGAGTTTTTTTCAGATAAATATGCAAAGGGATTGAACGTTACCCTGCCATTAAAAAATCTTGCTGCAACAAACATTAAAGGCAGCATCAGTAATGAAGCAAAATTTATAAATGCAGTAAACACAATAATAAAAAAAGATAAGCAATTTTTCTTAGAATCAACTGATGGCTCAGGTTTTATTGATGACTTGCATAAAAAATCTATCAACCCTGAAGGAAAAAAAATATTGATTCTTGGTGCTGGCTCTGCTGTTGAAAGTATTTTATATAAACTATACAACTCCAGACCTGAACATATAACCATTATTAATAGAACGAAAGAAAAAGCAGAAATTCTTTGTGCAAATTATAAAAATCCAGAGGTTATTACAACTTGTATGAAAGATTCAAAGTATGATCTTGTTATTAATGGAAGTTCAGCGGGACTGACAGGTGAATTTTCTGCTCCATCTGACATACCAGTATCTCAGTCAACTGTTTTTTACGACTTAAACTATTCACTAACAAAAACCCCTTTTTGTGAGTGGGCCGAAGAATACTCTAATCAGGTTTATGATGGTATTGGAATGCTAGTTAATCAAGCAGCCCTATCATTCAATCACTGGTTTGGCACCATTCCTGAAACAAATTCAGTAATAAAAGATATTGAGGGCCTTTCAAAATGAAAAAAATGGTCCAATTCATAGCTGGGGCTAAATGTCCCAAATGTGGTGCTCAAGACACCATTGCTATCAATGCAGACAATGATCTAATTTATTGTGTAAAGTGTGACTTTTCAGAAGAAAGACCTAAGGCAGCAGCTGAGAAAAATGAGCTTATAAACGTCATAAATATGCAAGATTATAAAGCTTCTAAAAGCTAGTAAAAAAACGCACAAAAAGATATCATATGCACCGAAAAAGTACGTACATAATTTTGTTTTAATTATAGATATACCTTATAATTGCATATAACCAAATTTTATTTTGTAAAGCACACACATAGGATAAAAAAGATGTCTTTGAAATATTTTCATAATCTTCATTTAAAGATTTTTTCAGCATTGTTTGTTTTCGCATCTCCAATGCATGCAGACTGGTTCGCCTTGAATATGACAAGAGGCGTAACTGACATTAGTAACGAGGTATTTGAACTGCATATGCTTATCTTTTGGATATGCGTAGTAATTGGCGTAGTTGTATTTAGCGTTATGTTCTATTCCATGTATGCACATACAAAGAAAAAAAATCCAGTAGCAGCTTCTTTTCATGAAAATCATAAGCTTGAAATAGCATGGACCATAGTTCCNTTTTTGATTCTTATNGCTATGGCNGTTCCTGCTTCAAAGACCTTAGTAAAAATTTACGATGATGAAGCTGGAGATGTAAACATACAGGTTACTGGTTATCAGTGGAAATGGCAGTACAACTATCTTGAAGATGATATAAGTTTCTTTTCAAATCTCTCGACTGATATGGATGAGATTAACAATCTTGTTCCTAAAGGAGAGCACTACCTTCAAGAGGTAGACGAGATGGTCGTAATACCTGCTGGCAAAAAAGTAAGATTCTTGATTACAGCAAATGATGTAATTCATTCGTGGTGGATGCCAGCTTTTGCAATTAAACAAGATGCAATACCAGGCTTCGTGAATACTGCTTGGACTAAAGTTGACAAGCCAGGTGTATATCGAGGCAAGTGTACTGAGCTATGTGGCAAGAATCATGGATTTATGCCTATTGTTGTAAAGGTGGTTGAACAAGAAGAGTACAACCAATGGGTAGACGAAAAAAAACAAGCAGCTATTAAAATGGCAGAGCTCACTACGAAAGATTGGACAGCGCAAGAATTAGTTGAAAGAGGTGAAAGCGTATATGCAGTTAANTGTGTTGCATGCCACCAAACAAACGGACAAGGTATTCCAGGAATATTTCCTGCATTNGCTGGTAGCGATATTGTTATGAACCAAAAAGATAAAAATATTGAGATATTGATGGAAGGTGTTCAAGGAGCTGCAATGAATTCGTTTAGCTATTTATCTGAAGTAGAGCTGGCAGCTGTAATTACATATACCCGTCAGTCATGGGGAAATGCTGAAAACGGAGATGGCGAAATAGTAGTTCCCAAAGATATCGTAGATTATAAAAAACCAAAGATTTAATATTAAAGAGAGTAAGTAAATATGAGCGCAGTAATAGAAAATCATCACGACGATCATCATCATGGTCCGGCAAAGGGCTTGACCAGATGGTTATACACAACTAACCATAAAGATATAGGTACTTTATATCTATGGTTTAGTTTTGCTATGTTCCTAATTGGTGGGGCAATGGCATTGGTTATAAGAGCTGAATTGTTTCAGCCGGGCATGCAAATAGTTGAACCAGAATTTTATAATCAAATGATCACACTGCATGGGTTGATAATGATTTTTGGCGGTGTCATGCCAGCCTTCGTTGGCTTAGCAAACTGGCTAGTTCCAATGATGATTGGTGCCCCAGATATGGCTTTGCCAAGAATGAATAATTTAAGTTTTTGGATATTGCCTTTTGCTTTCTTTATTTTATTATCATCTTTGTTTATGGAGGGTGGAGCACCTAACTTCGGTTGGACATTCTATGCACCTTTATCAACAACGTATGCACCTCCTAGTGTTACTTTCTTTATTTTCTCAGTTCATATAATGGGAGCCTCATCAATTATGGGAGCTATTAATGTTGTAGTAACTATTATGAACATGAGAGCTCCTGGCGTTACGTTAATGAAAATGCCTTTGTTTGTATGGTCTTGGCTCATAACAGCTTATTTATTAATAGCAGTTATGCCAGTACTTGCTGGTGCAGTAACCATGATGTTAATGGATATACATTTTGGAACCAGTTTCTTTAATGCAGCAGGTGGTGGCGATCCTGTTTTATTTCAGCATATCTTCTGGTTCTTTGGTCACCCAGAGGTTTATATTATGATTCTGCCCGCCTTTGGAATTGTTTCTCATATTATTGAAACTTTTTCTAGGAAGCAGCTCTTTGGATACTCCTCCATGGTTTGGGCGATGCTCTCGATTGCAATATTATCTTTTGTTGTTTGGGCTCATCACATGTTTACTGTTGGTTTGCCTCTCGCAGCAGAGTTATTTTTTATGTGGGCAACAATGTTAATTGCTGTTCCAACGGGAGTTAAAGTTTTTAACTGGGTTGCAACAATGTTCAAAGGATCGCTTACATTTGAAACCCCAATGCTTTTTGCAATTGCATTTGTTGTCTTATTTACTATTGGTGGTTTATCAGGTCTGATGCTTGCGATAGTGCCGGCTGATTTCCAATATCACGACACATATTTTGTTGTAGCTCATTTCCATTATGTATTAGTTCCTGGAGCTATCTTTTCAATAATGGCAGCTGTTTATTACTGGATACCAAAATGGTCTGGAAATATGTACGATGAAAGATTGGGNAAACTTCATTTCTGGTTATCTTTTATTGGTGTTAATGTTACTTTCTTCCCACAGCACTTTATTGGGCTTGCTGGTATGCCTAGAAGATATCCAGACTATGCATTGCAATTTGCAGACTGGAACATGGTTTCTTCTGTTGGAGCCTTCTTATTTGGCGTTTCTCAAATTTTATTCTTATTTATAGTTCTTAAGACTGTGATGGGTGGCAAAAAAGCAACCGATCAAGTTTGGGAGGGTGCAAGAGGTCTTGAGTGGACTGTTGCCTCACCTGCTCCTTATCATACGTTTACAACACCGCCAAAAGTTGACTAATGAATCCTGAAGCCAAAAAAACATTAAGACGACTGGTAATAGCTGTTCCACTTATGTTTGCCTTTGGCTTTGCTTTAGTGCCTTTATACAATGTTTTTTGTGAGGTCACTGGCATCAATGGAAAGGTCTTTCAATCAGATGATGCAAAAGAGTTAGTGATTGAGGATGGAAGGCCATTAGGATTACAATTTATTTCTACTAACAATGAAAATATGCCATGGATATTCAAACCATCTGAAGAGGTCATGACTATCTCTACAGGTGAGTACTATACTGCAACTTACTACGTAAAAAACACAACAAATAAAACAATGACAGCCCAAGCCGTGCCTAGTGTTGCTCCATCAAATGCGGCAGCTCACTTGAAGAAGCTAGAATGTTTTTGTTTTGAGCAACAGGAGCTAGCACCAGGTGAAGATGCCTTACTTCCAGTGAGGTTGTTAGTATCTGATGAGCTTCCAAAAAATATTAAAAACATAATTTTATCTTATACTATTTTTGATGTTACCGAGTACGACGATGAGGCAGTTGCCCAAGTCGATAGCGAAGGTCATCACGGAATGGAGCATTAAAAAATGAGCGCACAAACTTATTACGTACCTGAACAAAGTAGATTCCCTATTTTTATGGCTGTCTCTTTATTTTTATTAGTGATGGGTGCTAGTAGCACTATTAATAATCTAGACAACCCTGACAGCAATTCATCATACATACTGTATGCAGGATTTGCTTCCTTGTTTACAACAATGTTTTTCTGGTTTCGACAGGTTATTAAAGAGCATCTAGCTGGCCTAGATAGCAATCAGTTAAAAACATCATATGTTTATGGAATGGCTTGGTTTATATTCTCTGAAGTGATGTTTTTTGCAGCCTTTTTTGGTGCTTTATTTTATGTTAGAAGTTTTGCTGTTCCATGGTTGAGCGGTGAAGGAGAAAATGGTGTAGGAATATCTGCAATAGGTTTGTGGGAAGGCTTTGAATCCTCATGGCCTGTAATGACAACTCCAGACAAAGGTGCCGAATATGCATTAGCCGAAAAGAGTATGGCATGGCCTGGTTGGGGGCATGCATTAGAGTGGCTGCCTTTATGGAATACAATAGTACTCTTAAGCTCAAGTGTGACGGTCCATTTTGCTCACATTGGTCTTAAAAACGGAGACAGAAAAAAGTTTAATCGATTCTTAGGTATAACAGTTGGTTTAGCATTAATTTTTGTTGGTCTTCAAGCTGCAGAGTATTACGAAGCCTATGCTCATTATGGTCTTACACTTAATTCAGGGATTTACGGCTCAACATTCTTTATGCTGACAGGCTTTCATGGCTTCCATGTAATGATGGGAGGCTTCATGCTTGCAGTTATGTTGGCTAGATCGGTTTTTGCTGGACACTTTGAGGACCATGACCATTTTGGTTTTGAGGCAGCCTCATGGTATTGGCACTTTGTTGATGTAGTCTGGGTAATGTTGTTCTTATTTGTTTATATACTGTAATAGTTAAGATTCATCCCATGGGACTGAATTTCCTAATTCACCAGTTATTAAACCTATAGTTACAAGAATTACTAAAATGACAGCCAAAGTAACTCGAAAGCCCAAACTATAGACAGTTCTCTTGCTATCAGGCTTGCCTTGGTCAACTATTAAAAAGTATAGACCACTGCCAAGTGATACCATTATTAGGAAGACATCTATATAAATGAGGGTTTTAATCATGGCGTCATTTTAAAGCAATTATGAATTTAATATATGAAATTTAATAAATTTAACCCAGGAAAAAAAATAACTATTTTTTTTATTTTTTTTGCTATAACTTTTTTTCTACTTGGCTTGTGGCAGGTTGAGAGAGGCCATGATAAATCAAAAATAATCGCAGAATTCAATAATAATATTAAAAAGAGTCCAGCTTCATTTTCAGAAGCATCATCTAAATGGGACAGGGTGTCAATTAAAGGGCTTTGGAAAGGATCTAAGCAGATACTTGTTGATAATGTCATAAATTCTGGTATTGCTGGATATAAGGTTTTAACTCCTCTACAGATCAATGAATCAGAGGTATTCATTTTGGTTGATCGTGGGTGGATTTCTCAAGGCAAATCTAGGAATATTTTACCCAATATTGACATTAAAGATGAATACGTTGAAGTGTATGGAATTCTCGAAAATCCGGAACTTGGTTTTGTTTTATCAGAAGATCTTGTAACTGCTAATTGGCCTAAAGTTTCTCAGACTAAAAATCTTGAGGTTTTGAGCAAAGAGTTTGATGGACAATTGGCTCCATATATTTTAGTAGCAGATCCTACTTTAAAAAATAGCCTAGCTTATATGAAAGTTATTCCAACTAACATGACAGCTGAAAAACATTTTGGATATGCTATTCAATGGTTCACAATGTTTGTTGCTTTGTGTTTAATGTATTTTTGGTTAGGATTTAAAAAAAATGAAGAATAAAATATTTTTAGCAATTCTTTTATTAACACCAATCTTGGTCGTTACTTTTTCTTCTCTTTATTTTACTTTGGGGTACTCTCCCGAGGGGACAAAAAACAACGGTGTTTTTTTCAAAAGCTATTTTGACTTTGAACAGTTTAATAACGTAAAAGATGAGAAGCTTATTGAGTTTAAAGATGGTAAGTGGGTTATGGGCGTATATATAACAGATATAACCAAATCAAAAGAATCTTTATATCTAATGAGGCAGTTAAATGTTGCTCTTAACAGAGACATATATAGAGTTAAACGAGTTGCTTTCTTCTCAAACTTACAATTAAAGAATGAAATAGATAACTTAATACTCGAATATCCAAGAACAGAATTAGTCAATGATAAAAACGGGGTATTAATAAATGTACTTCAAAAAAATTCAAAAATGGATATGTTTCAAGAAAATCCAATTTTTATAATCGATCCTTATGGTAGAGCTGTGATGTATTTTGAACCTAGCACAGACCCAAAAAAAATTCTTAAGGACTTAAAGGTATTAATATAATGAACAACATAAAAAACTTATCATTTTTTGGAATATGCTTAGCCTTTGTGGTTATTGCTCTTGGGGCCTGGACTAGGCTTGTTGATGCCGGTCTTGGGTGTCCCGATTGGCCTGGTTGTTATGGTTTTGTAGTTTTTCCTACAAATGAAGCTGAGATAGCATTAGCTGAGGCCAGATATCCAACATTTCCATACGATATAAACAAGGCAATTCCTGAAGTCGTGCATAGATATTTTGCAGCAGCCCTTGGCTTCTTAGCAATTATCATGGTTTATTATTCTTTTAAGCAAAATGAGAATAGGAATATTAGGAGATGGACAATAGGCCTTCTAATTTTTATTTGCTGCCAAGGTCTTTTTGGCTATTTAACAGTAAGTCTTTTGTTATTACCGATAATAGTTACTGCACATTTATTTGGTGGTTTTACAACTTTGACTTTGTTTTTTCTTATTTTTTTAATGTCAGGTAAGTTTGATATTCTAGAAAAAATGGCAATCCCCAAGTTGAAAACGATTGCTGGAATTGCTCTTGTAGTTTTGCTTTTTCAGATTTTCCTAGGAGTTTGGACAAGCACCAATTATGCTTCATTAGCTTGCGCAGATTTTCCAACGTGTCAGGGAAGTTATATGCCTGAAATGGATTTTAAGAATGGATTTAATCTTAATCAAGAAGTTGGACCGAATTATTTGTATGGTTTGCTGGATAATCCTTCGAGAGTAGCGATACATTATTCTCATAGAGTTTCTGCAATTTTAGTCACAATAGTTTTCTTAATATTAATATCAAAACTTTGGTTTTCAAATGCTGCACCGCTTGCATCAACTATTGGAATTCTATTATTAACTCAAATTAGTTTAGGTATTATTAATGTTGTATATGTTCTACCACTATATGTCGCAATCGCTCATAACTTAGTTGCTGCTCTTTTGTTGTTAACCATTTTCACAGTTAATTATTTGGCTTGGAAAAAATGAAACTTTTAAGAAGTTATTATCTACTTTGTAAGCCGAATGTAGTTTATATGATGCTTATTTGTGCTTTGGTAGGAATGCTTCTAGCTGAAGATACGATTAGTTCAATTTCAACAATTGTAATTGCTTTACTTGGAATCGCATTATGTTCAGGGTCAGCAGCAGCGATCAATCAAGTAATAGATAGAAAAGCTGACGCGGCCATGACGAGAACTGATCAAAGGCCTCTTCCACAAGGAGAGCTAAGTGCGTTTCACGCTTCTTCTTTTGCAATAGTAATTGGGATTGTAGGGGCTTTAATTTTATATTTTTATATAAATACCTTAACAATGATTTTAACTCTTGCTTCTCTAATTGGTTATGCATTTATTTATACTGTGTATCTCAAAAGAGCAACGCCGCAAAATATTGTTATTGGTGGCTTAGCTGGAGCGGCACCTCCGCTTTTAGGCTGGTCTTCAATTTCTAACACCATTGACCCTTATGCACTGTTATTGGTATTGATAATTTTTGTTTGGACTCCACCTCACTTTTGGGCATTAGCAATATATAGGAAGGATGAGTATGCAAAAGAGTCTATCCCAATGCTTCCGGTTACTCATGGTGTTGCGTTTACAAAAATGCAAATAGTTTTGTATACGATTATTTTATTTATAGTTAGTATTCTTCCTTACATTGTACTTATGTCTGGAATAATTTATTTGTTTTCTGCAATAATTCTTAGTTCTATATTTATGTATTACGCAATTAAATTATATTTGAGTGATGATGATGCAATTGCTATGAACACCTTTAATTTTTCTATTTATTATATCTTTCTTATCTTCATAGCTTTATTGCTAGATCATTATCTGATTTCATGAAAGCAATAAATAAAAATTTATTTTTTATAGTTATTTTTATGATAACCGTCCTTGGATTGTTTATTAATAAATTAACGACTCCAAGAACCCTCTCCAATGACGAGCTACTTGTAAATGGTCTTTTCTTATTTGAAGAACCAAAGCAAATATCGGATTTTGAGTTTTTCTCGTCTAATCAACAAGCTTTTACGAAAGATGATCTGATGGGCAAATGGACTTTAATGTATTTTGGTTTTACTAAATGTCCTGATGAATGCCCGACAACTATGTATCAACTATCAAAACTTATAAAAGTACTTAGAGACAAAGACTATAAGCTTGATGATAAGCAATGGGTTTTGGTATCAATTGATCCAGAAAGAGACACTCCAAATATGATAGATAACTATGCCAAAGGTTTTGATAAAGATTTTATTGGGGTTAGCAATGCCAGACCAATGCTCTTAAGTTTAGCAACTCAACTATCAGTTAATAATGTTATGCCAAATCACTCAAATCATATGGATCACTCTCACCTAGATAATCATGTAAATAATATTATTCTGCTAAATCCTGATGGAGATTTTGCTGGAATTTTTAGGCCACCATTTGATATATCTAGACTATCACTAACGTATCAATCTATTACTAACTAATTTTGGATAAATCAAAAAGGAAAATTTATTAAACGTGCAGGACAATCTTCTGCAATGTTAATTTTGTTTGCATACGGGGGAAGCAAATTACTTACTGGTAATAAAATAAATTCGTCAAGCAAATCAAGTTGGGATGGTTTTTTGGTAAATGATCCAAATGCTTTATTTGATTTGCCTGAAAGTCTTTCATATAAGGTAATCATATCATCTGGAGACTTAATGACTGATGGTCTTAAGTATGGCAGAAGACCTGATGGTATGGGTGCTTTTTTATTGAAAGATGGTTCAGTTGCCTTGGTTGTAAACCATGAAACAGCAAACATGGATAGAAGTTTAGATTTAGCAACTGCTTATGATTCATATAATGATAGGCCCTATTCTGGCGGTACTTCTTCACTGGTATTAGATGCTGATGGTAGAACATTAAAATATTCACATAGAAGTTTATCAGGAACTATTGATAATTGTGCCGGGGGCACTACCCCATGGAATACTTGGATTTCGTGTGAAGAAACTGATAAGAAAAACCATGGATATGCCTTTGAGATAGATCCTGAATCAAAATCACTTAATGGCTATAAAAGATTATCAAACATGGGAAGGTTTAAAAGAGAAGCTGTTGCCGTAGATTTAAATGACCCTAAAGGCGCTGTCTATCAAACAGAAGATGACTATAAAGGATTATTTTATAAATTTGTCCCATCAAGGCCAGAAATTTTGAGTGGCAAGGGCGAATTATTTGCTTTAAAAATTCCTGGAATAAAAAATACATCAAACAAAAATGGCTCAATATCCGTTGGTGAAACTTTTTCTGTTGAATGGGTTCCAATAGAAGACCCTTTAGCAGTATCTGTAAAAACTCGAAACCAGGGAAAAAATGCCGGCGCATCAATTTTTAATGGTGGAGAGGGAATAATACATACAAATGATCAAGATTTAACTACTAATATTTTCTTTACATGCAAACGTGGCGGTCAGGCAGGATTGGGTCAAATATGGAAATATTCACCGTCAAAAGCCAACATATCACTTTTCTATGAATCTAATGATGCTAATAGTTTATGGGAGGGAGATAATATAAATATTACTCCATGGGGTGATCTTATAATTTGTGAAGACAATGGTAGCAATGCATGCAAATTAATAGGTTGTACTCCAAATGGAACCTTATATCCTCTTGGTAGGGTTGCTGGAAATAGTAGTTCTGAAATAGCAGGAATTTGTTTTTCACCCGATGGACAAAATATGTATTTAAATATTCAGGATGAAGAAAAAACTATCGCAGTCAGTGGCGATTGGACAAAAATAAGAGAATTTAGAGACAGTTTAGACTCAAACAAACTCCACCACGAAGTTTAAAAATTAATTACAACTTTCCCTTTTGCCTTTCTGTCTTTGAGATGGGCTATTGCCTCTGCAGATGTTTCTAGAGTAAATTTGTCTGATGGCGCAGGATTAATCTTTCCTTCCTTATACATTTCAAATAATTCTTCAAAGTTTTTTTGATTTTCTGCAGGAAATAAGCCAGTCCATGCCCCCCAAAATACTCCAACAATTTGACAGCCTTTAAGAAGGGTTAAATTTAATGGCATTTTAGGAATTTGATCAGCCCCTGCTGCAAAGCCAATTACAAGATATCTTCCATCCCAAGCTATAGATCTCAAGCATGGTTCGGCATAAGTGCCACCAACTGGATCGTAAATTACGTTTGGCCCCATGCCGCCAGTTAATTCCTTAATTTTGTTTGAGAGCTCTTTTTGTTGATCTCTGTCTAGATTTCCGGATGGGTAAACAAAACCTTCATCTGCTCCATTGTCTATGCAGATATCAACCTTTTCTTGTGTTGAAGCTGCTGCAATAACCCTAGCGCCCATAGCTTTTCCCAGTTGAACTGTTGCTAAACCTACGCCGCCTGAAGCTCCAAGAACTAATAAAGTTTCACCTGATTGAAGATTTGCTCTTTGTTTCAAAGCATATATAGAAGTTCCATAGGTAACTGAGAGAGCGGCAGCTATTTCGAAATCCATATTTTCAGGTATTGGTCTTACATTATTCTTGTGAGCTAATATCTTTTCACATATACCGCCCACGCCAGTTGCAGCAAAAACTTTATCACCAATATTAAAACCCTCAACACCAGCACCTATTTCTGTTATTACTCCTGCTGACTCTCCTCCAGGAATAAAAGGTA
>JGI26064J46334_1000045_pt1 | contig 21732 bp, 31 predicted proteins | sample MarorgKNORR_S2LV_FD_46334 | JGI IMG/M metagenome (IMG submission 46334) | reverse complement strand
TACTCCAATTAATGATCTTGAAAAAAAAGCACTTCAAAACCTTGATATCGATAAATTAAACGATATAGCCGAATGCCTTTTTTTTTTAAATAACAGACATTATGGACCAATTCCAGGAACATACATGGTTATGTGTATAGAACCCAATAAAACTTGGTGTGTGGGGCAGCTTAGTGCTGATAGAGCAAAACCATTTGTTCTTTTTCCTGACCTAGTTTTCAACTCTGAAAAAGATGCAACCGAAGCTGCCGAAGCTCTGAAAGCTGAAAAAGCTGAGGGCGTACCTTGTAGAAATATTTAAAGACATGGCTAAAGCCAATGTCATGATTGATAATCAAAAAACCCGTGTTACAGAATGGTCATTTGAAGTAGGTGATGAAACTGGTCAACATGTCCATGAATATGACTATGTCGTAGTACCCTTACTTGATGGGGAGCTTAAAATTGTGAACCATGATGGACAAGAAACAATATCAAAACTCACTAAAGGTGGCTCTTACTTTCGAGAAAAAGGAGTTAACCACAACGTTTTAAATAACAATGATTTTATTTACAAATTTATTGAGATAGAATTTAAATAAGTAAAAAATGAGTGAAAGTTATAAGAAATCTGATTTAGATCAATTTGATAAAATCATTGCTAACAAAAAAACTGACCTAAAAAAAGATGAATATTCTATTAAAGATGCTATAGAAAAATCCAAACAAGAACATCGACATCTAACTAACTCTCAAGCCTCTTCTGATATAAAGCTATATATGTTTCAAACTGGCGTTTTAAAAACAAAAATGAAATATATTAAAATGAACCAATCAAACGAGGACTTCGAAATTCCAGTGCCATGGTTTTTAATTAGGCACCCAAAAGGTGATGTTGTTATTGACGGTGGAAATGCAAAAGAAGTAAGTGAGGATAAGCATGCTCACTGGGGCTCAGTAGTTGCAGCTTATGACCCAATCATGGGAAAAAGCGAAAACTGTATTGATCAACTAAACTCTATTGGTGTAAACCCAGCAGGCATTAGGTATGTCCTGCATTCTCATCTTCATCTCGATCATTCAGGTGGTGTTGGAAGGTTTCCAAACGCAACACACATAGTTCAGCAAAAGGAATATGATTATGCTTTCAATCCTGACTGGTTTTCAAAACCGGCCTATATTAGAAAAGATTTTGATAAGCCAGGAATAAACTGGAAATTTCTAAGAGATAAAAATGATGATTTTTACGATTTATATGGAGATGGATCGATAATACTAATTTTTACACCCGGACACGCACCAGGACATCAATCCTTCTTGGTTAATTTAACTAATTCCGGATACGTTCTTTTAACTATTGATGCTGCATACACAATGGATCATTGGAATAACTTAACGCTTCCAGGTCTAGTTTGTTCAGCTGTAGATGTTGTAAATTCTGTTAAAAAATTAAAAAAGGTTGCAAAAGAAAAAGATGCCTTGATTGTTACAGGTCATGATCCTCATGCTTGGCAAGAGTTTAAAAAAGCTCCAATGTTTTATTATGATTAATTAATGTCTGACTATTTTAAAGATATTCCATCGATTAAATTTGAAGGTAAAGACTCAAAAAACCCTCTCGCGTTTAAATATTATCAATCAGATAGAAAAATTTTAGGAAAAACACTTGAGGAACATCTACGTATGGCAGTATGTTACTGGCATACATTTAACTGGCCGGGTGGAGATCCTTTTGGAGGCCAGACTTTTCTTCGTCCATGGATGGAGTCCGGGGATAAATTAGAGCAAGCAAAAGATAAACTAAATAATGCTTTTAGTTTTTTTGAAAAATTAGGAATCCCTTTTTTTTGTTTTCACGATGTCGACGTAGCTCCTGAAGGAGATAATTTTTCAGAAACAGAGAAGTTACAAAAAACCATAGTTGATGAAATTTCAAAAAAATTAGAAACTAGTAAGGTTAAACTTCTTTGGGGAACTGCTAATCTTTTTAGTCATCGAAGGTATATGTCAGGAGCTGCCACTAATCCTGATCCTGAAGTTTTTCAATATGCTGCTGCTCAAGTGAAGATGTGTTTAGAAAATACTCAATTTCTTGGGGGCCAAAACTATGTTTTGTGGGGAGGTAGAGAGGGTTATGAAACAATTCTCAATACGAATATGAAACAAGAATATGATCAGCTAGGTAGATTTTTGAATATGGTAGCTGAACATAAGCATAAAATTGGTTTCAAAGGTTTACTTTTGATTGAACCTAAACCTCATGAACCAACTAAACACCAGTATGATTTTGACTCTGCAAATGTTTTTGCATTTCTCCAAAAATACGGTCTCGAGAAAGAATTCAAACTAAATATTGAGCAAAATCACGCTATTTTGGCTAAACACTCTTTTGAACATGAGATAGCCTACGCTCTTTCCAATAATATTCTTGGGAGTATTGACATTAATAGAGGTGATTATTTAGTTGGATGGGATACTGATCAATTCCCAAACAATGTTGAAGAACTTGTTTTGCCTTTTTATTATATTTTTAAGAACGGGGGTTTTTCATCAGGGGGACTTAACATGGACGCTAAGATTAGAAGACAATCCATTGACCCAGAGGATCTTTTTTATGCTCACATTGGCTCTATGGATACATGTGCTAGAACGCTTATTGCTGTTGAAAAAATGATAAACGATGGAAGCTATGAAACTTTTTTAAAACAAAGATATGAGTCTTGGAATGAAAATTCTGAACTGATGAATAAATTATCATTAGAGGATATTCATAATAAAGTCATTAAGGAAAATATTAATCCAGATCCTAAATCTGGTAGACAAGAATATCTTGAAAATCTAATCAACTCATTTGTTGAGTAAAACTATGAAAGTAAATAAATTTTTATTTGACTTGGGTAATGTTTTTTTTGACTGGAGCCCCCATCATGTGTTTAAAAAAATAATACTTGATGATAATAAATTTAATTATTTCATAAATGAAATAGCATTTCCTCATCTCGATACAAGGTGTGATGCTGGCGTTAAAATAGATATTGCCGTTTCTGAGGCTGTTCAAAAGTTTCCTGACTATGAGAAAGAAATAAAACTCTATTATCCAAATCATAGAAATATGGTTAATGGTTCCTACCAAGATTCTATTGATATATTTAAAAAGATTAAATCTCTGGGGCACCCATGTTATGTATTGTCTAATTGGTCAGATGAAACTTATGAAGGTATGGAAGATCAATACCCTTTTTTAAAAGAATTTGATGGTAAAATTATTTCTGGAAGAGAATTCTTAGTAAAGCCTGACCCAAAAATATATGAACTAGCTATTACAAGGTTTGATTTAGTAAGTTCTGAAACTCTTTTTATAGATGATCGTGAAGAAAATATCGAAGCTGCAAAAGAATTAGGTTTTCAAACAATTCATTTAACAGATCCATCTTTAATAAAATCAGAAATCAGTAAATATTTATTTGTTTAAATTAGACAATAAAATCGGGCTAGGCTTGGCCTCTTTAGGTAGGCCTGGTTACATTAATATAGGTCACGATGGTGATCTTGGACCCAATAAAACGAGAGAAAATATGCAAACACACTGTCATGATGTATTAGACTATGCCTACAGCAATGGAATAAAATATTTTGATGTAGCAAGAGTGTACGGAGAGTCTGAACAATTTTTATCAAACTGGATTAGAAAACAATCGCAGTTTGATGGATTTGTTGGTTCCAAATGGGGCTATGAATATCTAGCTAATTGGGAGGTAGATGCTAAAACCCATGAAAGAAAAGACCATTCTTTAAAATTTTTAAAAGAGCAATGGATTGAAACAAGATTAAACTTGGGAAAAAGTATAGATCTATATCAAATTCATTCTGTAACAAATGACAGTCCTGTTTTAGACGACCCTACAGTATTAAAAGAACTTGAGGAGATGAAAAAAAAAGGAATTGAGATAGGAATTTCTACTAGTGGAGCAGATCAGGAAATAACAATAGAAAAATTTTTGAAAATTAATGAAAAGACTAAATTATTCACTTTTCTTCAAACAACTATTAATATTTTTGATCAATCTTGCACAGCAATTTTAAAAAACGCTTCAGAAAATAAAATTAATATTATAGCGAAAGAAATTTTTTCAAATGGAAGACTTACTAATGCTAATAAAAAATTTCATCAAAATGAATTAATTGAATTAGTCACTATAGCAAAGAGTGTTAATTTAAACTTAGAAGAATTGTCTTATTTGTGGGTCTATCAATTACCATTTATTAAAATCTGTCTTACAGGTGCCTCTACAATCACTCAGCTTGATACAAACTTAAAGTGTATTAAAAAAAAAGATTTAGAAATTCCATCTTTAGAGTCGTTTGCTTTGTCTACAGAAGATTACTGGTCAACTCGAAAATTATTAAACTGGAACTAACTAAAAATTTACCCAGCTAGAATTTGACGAGCTTGATGCGATGGATCTTTCTATAAATTTAATACCCTCAAGACCATCCTCTACGCTTGGGAATTGATGGTTGTCGGGNTTAAATGTACCATTTTTCTTATCTATTAACGCGTTCGCAACATCTGTATAGATATTAGCAAATCCCTCTAAATATCCTTCAGGATGTCCTGGAGGAATACGAGTTACTTCATTAGATACATTGAGCGCACCTGCTCCACCTCTTGTAATTTTTTGTTTAGGTTCCCCATATTTTGTAAAGTAAAGATAGTTAGGATCTTCCTGACACCATTCAAGTCCTGCTTTTTCACCATAAATTCTAATTTGCAAATGATTTTCATTTCCTGGTGCTATTTGAGAAGACCATATTGTTCCTTTAGCGCCCTCTTTAAAACGAAGAGAAATTTGTGCGTTATCATCTAAATTTCTTCCAGGAACAAAAGATGTTAATTCAGCAGAGATCTCTTGTGTATCAAGACCAGTGACATATCTAATTAAGTTATAAGCATGAGTGCCTATATCACCAATGCATCCTCCAGCCCCTGATTGACTGGGGTCNGTTCTCCAAGACGCTTGTTTGTTTCCCCCATCATTTATTTTATTTTCTAGATCTTCTGTTAACCAATCTTGAGCATACTCAGCTTGAATAACTCTAATTTTTCCAAGATCTCCGTTATGACATAAAGCTCTGGCATTGCGTATCATTGGGTAACCAGTGTAATTGTGAGTCAGAGCGAATAATACATCATTATCTTGTTTACTTTGAACAAGCTCNTCACANTGTNTAAGGTTCATCGCTAGGGGCTTATCACAAATAATGTTAAATCCTTTGTTCATGAAAGCCATAGCAATAGGGTGATGCATATGGTTAGGAGTAACGATGGCAACGGCATCAATTTTATCTTCTCTAGAACTCTCAGCCTCAATCATCTCATTAAAATTTTTATAATTTCTGTCCTCATCAATTCCAATTTCTTGACCAGAAGCGATAGCTTTTTCCGCATTTGAGGAAAATGCTCCAGCTAAAAGCTCATATCTATCATCAATTCTTGAAGCAATTCTGTGAACAGCCCCAATGAAGGCTCCTTGACCGCCACCCACCATTCCAAGTCTAATTTTTTGAGGCATTTTTATTCAATTCCTAACATCTTTTTGTTAGCTGTCTCATCTGTTCCTGAGTCGGCAAAATCATCAAATGCTTTTTCGGTAACTCTAATAATATGATCTTTAATAAATTGTGATCCCTCTCTAGCACCATCCTCTGGATGTTTGAGAGCGCATTCCCACTCTAAAACAGCCCATCCTTCAAACCCGTATGTAGTTAATTTTGAAAAAATAGATTTAAAATCTACTTGACCATCTCCTAATGATCTAAAGCGACCAGCTCGATTTTTCCAAGTTTGAAAACCACTATAAACACCTTGTCTTCCAGTAGGGTTAAGTTCTGCATCTTTGACATGAAACATTTTAATTTTCTCGTGATAAATATCTATATTTTGTAAATAGTCCAAATGTTGAAGCACATAATGACTGGGGTCATACAGCATATTACAACGATTGTGATTTCCTACACGCTCTAAAAACATTTCAAAAGTAATTCCATCATGTAAATCCTCACCAGGATGAATTTCATAACATAAATTAATTCCGCACTCCTCAAATTGATTTAGTATAGGAGTCCATCTGCTAGCAAGCTCATCGAATGCAGTTTCAATTAGTCCAGCAGGTCGTTGAGGCCATGGATAGACATAAGGCCAAGCTAATGCACCTGAAAATGTAACGTGATCAGTTAGACCTAAATTTTTAGAAGCTTTGGCAGCCATCATGAGTTGCTGGACTGCCCATTTTTGTCTTTCTTGTGGATTTCCTCTTACTTCAGAAGCAGCAAACCCATCAAAAGCAGTGTCGTAAGCAGGGTGAACAGCTACAAGCTGGCCTTGAAGGTGTGTAGACAACTCAGTTAAAGATAAATTGTGGTTTGATAATATGCCTTTAACTTCATCACAGTAATCTTTACTTTCCGAAGCCTTTTTTAAATCAAATAACCTATTATCCCAACTAGGTATCTGAACTCCAATATAACCTAAATCACTAGCCCACTTAGAAATATTCTCTAAACTGTTAAATGGTGCTTCATCTCCTGCAAACTGAGCTAAAAATATAGCTGGACCCTTAATTCCTGTCATTCACCTATCCCCCAAAGTCATATTATTATAGTATATTGCTTTTTCAAACAGCTTAAAACCCATGTAAAATCAACATATATCATTAATCAAAAAACTTGTATAATTAGCTAATAGTTATTGAACTGAGGAGGAAATAACATGAAGAAAATACTATCTGTATTTCTAGTTCCTGTTTTTGCCTTACTTTTTTCTTTAAATGCAAAATCAGAGTCGTTGACTCTCGGTTGGGCCGCTTGGGATCCAGCTAATGCACTTCAGGAATTAAGTAAAGAGTTTACTGCAGAGACGGGTGTTGAAATGAACTTCGAATTTGTGCCATGGCCAAATTTCGCAGAGAGAATGTTAAACGAATTAAACAACCAAGGTAAAACATTTGATTTGTTGATCGGAGACTCTCAATGGATTGGACAAGGTGCTGAATATGGTCACTATGTAAAGTTAAATGATTTCTTTGATGCTAACGGTATTTCAATGGATGATTTTAACCCTGCAACTGTTTACGCATATTCCACATGGCCTAAAGGTTCACCAAATTATTATGCCTTACCAGCAATGGGTGATGCTCTGGCTTGGGCTTACAGAAAAGATTGGTTTGATAGACCAGAACTACAAGCAGAGTTCAAAGGTAAACACGGTTATGATCTAGGTGTTCCAAAGACTTGGGATGAACTCTATGATATGTGTACTTTCTTCCAAGGAAGAGAAATTGATGGCCAGGTAAGATATGGTGCTGCAATTAACACAGAGCGTGGTTCTGAAGGTATTACTATGGGTGTTACAGCAGCTATGTACGCTTGGGGTATGCAATACGAAAATCCAGACAAAGCTTATGATATGGATGGCTACTTTAATTCTGATGCATCAGTTGAGGCTGTTGAATTTTATAGAAAAATGTACGAAGATTGTGCACCTCCAGGACATTCAGATGCCTACATGGTAGCAAATCTTGACGCATATAAATCAGGACAAGTCGCATTCCAAATGAATTGGTATGCTTTCTGGCCTGGTGTTTCTAAAGAAGACAGCGATGGAAGAGTTTCTGGTTTCTTTGCAAACCCATGTCAAAATGTATGCGCAGCTACACTTGGAGGACAAGGTATTTCAGTTGTAAAATACTCTGACAAACAAGATTTAGCGTTGGAATATATGAAGTGGTTTGCAAAACCTGATATTCAACAAAAATGGTGGGATTTAGGTGGATATTCATGTCATATGGATGTTTTAGGATCCCCTGATTTTGTTGACTCAGCTGTGTACGCTCAAGGCTTTCTTGACTCTATGGGCATAGTCAAAGACTTTTGGCAAGAACCAACATTTGTTGAGTTGATGCTACCTATGCAGGAGAGAATTCATGACTACGTTGTGAATGGAAAAGGCTCTGCAAAAGAAGCACTTGACAAAATTATTGATGATTGGACTGAAGTCTTCGAAGACGACGGTAAAATTTAATCAGTAAATATATTTTTTAGGGTGGGTTTATTCCCACCCTTTCACCCATACCTAAATTAGAAATATGAAAAGTGCTGTTAAAAAGTTTAAGGGATTGTCCGATAAGGCTATTGCTTGGATTTTTATAGCACCGACATTAATTTTACTTCTTGCTATTAACATATATCCACTCATCTATGCCATAAGAATGTCTTTTACAAACTTCTACGCTAACAAGATTGGAAGAGAAGTAAAATTTGTTGGATTAAAAAATTACAAAAAAATTCTAGGAAAAGAAGAGATTTGGGAAAAGATGCAAATAACTGCCCATTTTGTTTGTTGGACATTAGTTATACAAGCGTTGATTGGTTTAGGATTAGCATTACTTCTAAATAAAAAATTTAAAGGCAATGAACTACTAACAACACTTATTGTTTTACCTATGATGTTATCACCTGCAGTTGTTGGAGTATTTTGGACGTACTTATATAACCCACAAGTTGGATTATTTAATTACGTCGTGAACTTTTTCTATGATTTTGGTATTTTTGATATGATTGGCTCAAGTACGTTGGCTCCATGGTCTATTGTCATTGTTGATACATGGATGTGGACACCCTTTACGATGCTTATCTGTCTTGCCGGTTTAAGGTCAATTCCTAACTACCTTTATGAAGCTGCAGAAGTCGATAGAGCTAGTAAATGGCAACAATTTATTCATATCACATTACCCTCTGTTCTCCCTTTTTTATTACTTGCCCTTCTTTTCAGAGGTATTGAAAATTTCAAAATGTTCGATTTAGTCGCTGAGCTTACTTCTGGTGGTCCTGGATCGGCAACAGAGTTGGCATCAATTAATTTAAAACGAGAAGCATTTGAAAAATGGAAGACGGGATATAGTTCAGCATTTGCGGTTATATTGTTTGTAACAATATTTGGTTTTGGAAACGTCTATGTGAAAGTGATGAATAAAATCAAGGATAGATGATGGATACTTCAAGATCACCCTCAGAAGCTAGTGGATTTTCAAGAAAATTAGCAGCCACAATTATTATTGTATATATGGTTGTTACACTTATTCCAATCTCCTGGATGGTAGCAACAAGCTTTAAAAGCGTTGATAGTGCTATCTCATATCCTCCTGAGGTTTTTTTTGAGCCATCATTAGAGGGCTATGTTAATCTTTTTACAAACCGTTCAAGACAACCTAAGGATTATTTAGACTCTCTTCCGCCGCCTGATACCTGGTACGAGGAATTAGTCAGAAGTAGAGAGATGGTAATAACAGGACCTTCTAAATTCTTACCAAGATATTCTAATTCTTTGATTATCGGATTTGGAGCTACATTCTTTTCTGTATTTTTAGGTTCCCTTGCAGCATATGCATTGTCAAGATTTAAAGTTCCTTTAAAGGATGACTTATTATTTTTTATTTTGTCGACAAGAATGTTTCCTCCCATAGCTGTGGCTGTTCCAATTTTCATAATGTATAGGAAACTTGGTTTAGGAGATACCCATGTAGGAATGATAATTTTATATACGGTTGTAAACTTAAGTTTATCTGTATGGTTATTAAAAGGTTTCATGGATGAAATACCAAGGGAGTATGAAGAGGCAGCCATGATTGATGGATATTCTCGAATGCAGGCATTTTTTAANGTAGTGCTTCCACAGGCAACTACAGGTATTGCCGCCACTGCTATTTTTTGCATGATTTTTTCTTGGAATGAATATGCATTTGCCGTTTTACTTACACAATTTAATGCCCAAACAGCTCCACCATTCATTCCTACTATAATAGGAGAGGGAGGTTTAGACTGGCCCGCTATAGGAGCAGGCACAACTTTGTTTTTAATACCTGTAATGATATTTACTGTGGTGCTAAGAAAACATTTACTCAGAGGTATAACATTTGGAGCAGTAAGAAAATAATGAGTGAGAAAAAAAGTTTATTAAGAAGAATATTCAGAAGATCTATTTGGGAAAATGCATCTACTGTTTTGATTTTGGTGGGAGTTTTTATGTTAATGCAACCTTTTGCAATGTGGATGTATACCTATTCCTTTATTGTAATTCTTATTGGGACCATAGGATTTGTTATCACAAGTCATTTTCCAGATTAGCCATGGCAGAGATAGAAATTAAAAATTTACATAAATCTTTTGGTGACTTTGTTGCAGTNAAAAACTCTAATCTTGTAATTGAAAATAAAGAATTCTTTGTGCTACTAGGNCCCTCAGGTTGTGGGAAAACGACAACTCTAAGGATGATAGCAGGATTAGAACTACCAACCTCAGGGAACATATTACTTGATAAAGAGGATGTAGGTTATTTGAGAGCTTCTCAACGTGATATAGCCTTTGTTTTTCAGCTTTTTGCCTTATATCCACACATGAATGTTAGAAATAATCTAGCTTTTCCTCTTAAAATGCAAAAGTTTTCCAAAATAGAGGTTGATGCAAAGGTTATGGAAGCCGCAAAGCTATTAAGAATTGATCATTTATTAAAATCAAAAGTATCCTCATTAGCTGGAGGAGATCGTCAACGAGTTGCTTTAGGTAGAGCGCTTGTTCGAAGACCTAAAGCATTTTTAATGGATGAGCCTTTAGGCACACTTGATGCTGAATTTAGAGAATTAATGTGTTTAGAACTTAGAAAACTTCATGATGATATAGATGCCACTACAGTTTACGTAACACATGACCAACAAGAAGCAATGTCAATGGCAGATCGAATAGCAGTAATGAATGAAGGAGAGGTTTTACAAGCCGACTCCCCAAAAATTATTTATAATAAGCCAAAAACTAAATTTGTAGCAAATTTTATTGGATCACCGGGTATGAATTTTATCCCAATTAAAGAAAAAATTACTCCAAATCAATCAAGTATCAAATTACTAGACTCTTCTTTAAAAATACCTGAACAAAGAGAAGGTACAAATTCAAATGAAAATTTTTTAGGAGTAAGACCTGAAAATTTAAGGTTAGTATCCGAAAATGGAGTAAAAGGAAATATCTTCGGTGTTGAGTATTTAGGTTCAAGAAAAATACTCACTGTTGAAACTCAGCTAGGAAATATAAAGATAAGAGTAGATAGTGACACGCAAGTTAAAATTAATGAGCAAATTCAATTTGATACACTGAATAATAATCAAATAATTTTTGATGGATCAAATGATATGGCACTTCAAAGTGAGTTTATGAGTTAATGTCTAAGGTAGAATTACAAAATATTACAAAAATATACGATAAAACAATCAAAGCTTTAGATGACATAAGCTTTACAGTAAAAGATGGTGAGTTTTTTATTTTACTCGGACCAACAGGTGCGGGGAAGACAACAACGCTTAGATCAATTGCAGGTCTTGAAAAAATAGATCAAGGAAAAATTTTTTTTGATGATGAGGATGTTTCTGAGGCTCAGCCAGCCGCAAGGGACACAGCGTTTGTCTTTCAACAGTATTCCTTATACCCACACTACAAAGTATATGACAATTTAGCTTTCCCACTTCGATCTCCTTTAAGAAAAGTCCCAGAGTCTGAAATTAATGAAAAAGTCACAAAAATAGCGGAAATGTTGAAGATTTCTGGAAAATTAAATAACAAAGCAACAGAGTTATCGGGTGGTGAAATGCAAAGAGTTGCAATTGGTAGAGCTTTGGTTAGAAATCCAAGCATTTATTTGATGGACGAACCACTATCTTCTCTAGATGCAAAACTTCGTGAAAGTTTAAGGGTAGAGTTAAAAAAAATTCAGTTAAACTTAGGCTCAACTATTCTTTATGTAACTCACGATCAAGCTGAGGCCACAACTATGGCTGATCAAATTGGTGTTTTGGAAAATGGAAAGATAGCCCAAATAGGAACACCTGAAGAAATATATAATAATCCTAAATCTATTTATGTAGCAAACAGACTAGGATCCCCTAAGATTAACATTTTAGATAAATCTTCAATCAATACCTCGTCGCCAAATCAGGCTAGTCAATTAGGATTAAGACCTGAGCATATTAAATTAGGTCAAGGAGAGCTTATCGGTTCTATTAAAACAATTGAGTCCTTAGGAGCTGAAACAGTAGTGGAGTTAGAATATAATGGTTTAGAAATTTTATCTTTATATCAAGGATTATTTCAAGGAGAACGTGGAGATGAAATAAATTTTGCCATCGATAATAGTAAAGTTCTATTTTTTAACGACCAAGGAGTGAGTGTTCAATGAGTGTAGATTTTCTTATCGAAACTGCAAAGAAAATTCAGGTTGTNATTAATGATAATTCCTCTGAAATTGAAAAATTAGATCAAGAAATAGGTGACGGTGATCATATTTTTAATATTCAAAGAGGAATTAAACTCGTTATAGAATTAGAACCAACTATAAAAGATTTAATAATGTCTAAGGCATTAAATCAAATTGCGATGAAGGTCCTTTCTGGCATAGGCGGTTCATCAGGAGCTTTATTTGGAACTTTATTTATGACTATGGCTAAAGGTGATGCTATTGATGAGGGTGTTGATTATAAAAAAGCTATAGAAATTTTTGCAGAGGGTGTGGAAGCTGTCAAACAAAGAGGTAAAGCTGATGTGGGAGAAAAAACAATGATGGATGTTTTAATACCTGTCTCTAATTGCCTCAAAAAAGGTGTTGAGGACGATAAAGATCTTAAAGAAATACTAAAAGAGGCCATAGAANTAGCNGAAAAAGGGATGTTTTCGACAAAAGATCTCTTGGCTACAAAAGGTAGGGCTTCTTTTTTAGGGGAGCGAGCAAAGGGCCATATTGATCCTGGCGCCCGGTCTTCACAATTAATGATAAAAACTGTCTGTGAGTCAGTTATAAATAGTTAGGAGGAAACTATGAAAAAATTTATGAATTCAGCAGATGACTTTTTAAAGGAGAGCCTACAAGGTTTTGGTGCTGCACACCAAGACATTGTTAGTTGTCATTACGATCCAAATTTTATAACCAGAGCCACTCCCACAAAAGAGGGAAAAGTAGCTTTGATAAGTGGAGGAGGCAGTGGTCACGAGCCAATGCATGGTGGATTAGTTGGNCACGGAATGCTCGATGCAGCTTGCCCAGGATTTGTATTCTCATCACCGACACCAGATCAAATGTTAGCTGCTGCTGAAAAAGTAGATAGTGGAGCAGGTGTCCTTTTTATTGTTAAAAATTACTCAGGTGATGTTATGAATTTTCAAATGGCTGCTGAAATGATGCAAGGCCCCAATGAGTCTGTATTAACAAATGATGATGTTGCTGTTGAAGACTCTTCATTTACAACTGGTAGAAGAGGTGTTGCTGCCACTGTTGTNGTTGAAAAAATAGTTGGTTCTTTAGCAGAGCATGGAGGTAGCTTACATGAGTGTAAAGCTTTAGGAGATAAGGTGAATAAAAATTCAGGATCTATGGGAGTTGCCTTCTCAAGCTGTACAGTTCCAGCAGCAGGAAAACCAAACTTTGATATTGGTGATGATGAAATGGAATTTGGGGTAGGGATTCATGGTGAACCTGGAAGAAGAAGAGATAAAATGAAATCTGCTCAAGAAATTACAAATGAATTATTGGAAGCAATTAATGAGGATTTAAAACCCGAGGCTAACGAAGAAATATTATTATTTGTGAATGGTATGGGTGGAACTCCTNTAACAGAGTTATACCTAATTTATGATAATGCTAAAAATATGTTAGATAAAAAAAATATAAAGATTTCAAGGTCTTTGGTTGGAAATTATTGTACTTCTCTTGAAATGCAAGGAGCTTCAATTACCCTTACTAAACTTGATGAAGAGCTTGTTAAGCATTGGGACTCCTCTGTTCACACAGCGGCTATGAGATGGGGTGTCTAAAAATTTATAAAGCCTGTAGGAGAACTACAGGCTTTTATACTATTAAGTAATTTCTAATTTCAATGATTAACTTGATTATTTTGCATATCATAAAATTAAAATTATGCTTTATCATTATTAGAAATTTCTATACGAGAGGAGCAAATTTATGAAAATTAATATAGGTGATAAAATAGAAGATATAGAATTACCTGACTCTTACGGGAATATATTTAAACTTTCTAGTACAAAAGGTAAAAAAGTATTATTAACTTTTTATAGACACGCTTCTTGTGCTGTTTGTAATTTAAGAATTAATGAGTTTGTAAAAAAATATCAAGAATTTGGTGAAAATTTTACNATGGTAGGGATCTTTCATGCACCAGTTGATTTTTTAAAGAAAAATATGGATAGACATAATTTNCCATTTACTGTTCTTGCAGATGAAAATTTTGAATATTTTAAAAAATATGATGTTGAGAGATCTTATGGAAAACTCTTCTCTGCTTTTATTTTTAAAGTTCATAAATTTTTTTTAGCTGGAATAAAAGGTTATTTACCTGTTCAGTTTAAAGGGTATGTAGATATTGTTCCGGTTGATATTCTAATTAACCAGGATGGGATCGTTGAGGACGTGTATTATGGCAAAAGTGATATTGCTGATCACATGCCTTTTGATAAAATTAAGGCATTTTCAATAGCCTAAAATTTTAATAATCAGTTATAAAAATAGATTGCAAAACCAAATATAAATATTCCTATCAGAAAATAACTAATTGCAGATTTTTTAAAATATATTTCTGATCTGAAAATAATATTAAATATTTTGTATGATGCATAGGCTATAAAGGCAATTATTATTAAAGTAATTATCCACGTGCCTAAAAATTCTAGTGAAAAAAGTTTATTTAAAGCACCCTCATTCATTTTGATAAGAATATATTAATAAATATGTGAACCAAGAACCTTTAATGTGACAAAAAAGGATCGTCTTAAATAAATAAATTAATTTCTATTTTTTATAGATTAAAAAAATTAAGACTATGGTGGAGCCAAGGGGGATCGAACCCCTGACCTCTACGCTGCCAGCGTAGCGCTCTCCCAGCTGAGCTATGGCCCCCTATTGTTTAAGCGTTTATTCTCAACAATTTTTTCAATAGAGATACTAGTATAGCAAGGTAGTTGAAACAATAATTTTTTATTAGTTGTGATACCTTTGTGATGCCCCCATGCATGTGCCATAGGGGGTGTATGTACCTTTTTTTATATGTTAAATTAAAATTTTAGGAGGAAAATATGAAAATAATTATAAGTGCAAAAATAACAGAGGGCTACCCAAAGTGGAGAGATGCTTTTGTCAGCGCAGATGCTTTAAGAGATAAACATGGCTTGAAAGTTTTAGCTTGGGGTCATCCTAAGGGTGATGAAAATAAGGTTTACCAAGTTATTGAAGTCGAATCGATGGAGAAAATGCAAGAGGCTATTAAAGATCCAGAAATTGAAAATCTAAGATCAAATGCTGGTGTTGATTTTGAATCTCAAGAAGTAATTGTCTTGGAGGAGTAGAATTGTAAAAAATTGATCATAATAATTTTTGATTAGCAATTATTTTAATAATTTGTAAGCATAATATATAAACCAATAANACAAAATATTATTGTTAAAGATAAACTTAATTTGAAAACTTTATTAATCAAAGAAAACTCTTTTTTCTTAACATACCTCTTTTTTAATATGTAAATCGCTGCTGTGAATATTGAAAGAAACCAAAATGTATTTACAATGAATTCTGCGTTCAATCTATAATCTTTCTATCATAATTCCTGATTAAATTTTGTCGGCTTCCAATTTTTTGGGGCAAGCTCTAAATCCTCAAATTCAAATGCAGGGGCTACTGTACATCCAATTAAACTAAACGATCCAGTTGATTTCATTGCAAACCAAGTATTCTTTTCAATAGTGAACATATACTTATTTTGAGATCCAATTGTATTTATCTCAAATTCCTCACCATTTTTTGATGTAAATATATTCAAGGGGCTTCCTGTATAAAAGTGTATTGTTTCGTTTTTGGTTATTCGATGCCAATGGGAATGTTCATGTTCCTCTAGCAAAAAATATATGTGACTAACATCCTTATTTTTATAGACTTCGACGAAATGCCCTCCCTCTGGGTGAGGTATCATATTATGATTTTCAATAAGTGATTTTACTAAGTTCATTTATTTAATTGCTATATTCTTAGATTTATTCCATAAAATTAAAAATAGTTATATAAAAACATTGTATTTATTATCTTTTTTTACTTTTTAGGAATGTATTTCATTCTTCATCTAAAAATGTATTATAACAGTACAAATGGCAATGGAAAATTTACAAACAATATCATGCCCAAAGTGTGACTTATCTGTTTCATCAATTTGTTCTAAATGTAACAAAGAGGTTGAAGTATCTCAGCTAGCTGATGGATGTGTAGTTCAAATTACTAAATGTGTTGAATGCACTAATACACCAGTTATTAAAGATGTCTGCGTAGAAAATTAGTCAGTACTTTTAAGCCATTATATATCCTTAAATTATTTAGGTAAGATCTAAATATTACTTTGAACATAAAAAGTAGTATTGGAGAACTAAATTTATGAAAATATTGAAAATACTGGATAGCGCAGAATTAATCATTGTTGATTTAGAGGTTAATTTAGGAGACGAAGTAAGAAATGCTCCCACTCTGTGTGTCAGATATCAGGGTAAAATTATCCCTCTAAATACAGCGCATGACGGTAGACCCATCTTGATGAGAGAAGAAAATGCCCTTCCAAGTGAGAATTAAAATTATATGTTCACTGGAACTCTTTGGATAGATTTGACTATATCTCTTATTCTCTTAGCCACATTTTTTATGTGGATAATGAGAGGGGATTAAATAAAATCAATATCCTAAATGGAGATATTAACCAGCAAAGCTGAAGTTAGAGAAAAACTAAAAAACAACCCTTTACAAGCAGCCCACTTACTTAGACTTAATGGTTACGGGTCTATTAAATACACCTGTGCCTGCGGTGAAACTCATGACGCAAATGGAAAAGACGTAAGCTGCAAGGGATCTGCAAAGCCATTCAAAGCTCTTCTTAAATGCGCCAATGACTTTATGACAATGATTAAAATTGAAGGATTTTTTCGAAAAAAAGCTATCTCTGAGTATGGATTTAAAGCAAGTATAATGGATTAACTATGAAGCTAATTTATATTTTAATATTTATTCCTTCACTAGTATTTGGCCAAAATATTAAATTAATATGTGAAGAAAATTCCTTAATTGATTATGTTGATGATAAATTTATAAATTTTGAAGAGTCTAATATCAGTGAATTTGAATATACTTTTAATAAAGAATTATCTTTTCTTAAAGAGAGTTATCAAGATTTAAATTATGACTACATGGGAGAGGATAAAGTGAGTTATCATTTTAGAATTGAGACTGATTTTTCTTTTAATACACTAATCCTTTATAAAAATATTTATCGTTATGAGAGAAATATTTTTTTCCCTAATAGTACTAGTGTAAAAACAACTTTTTATGGTAATTGTAATAAATTAGATGATTTATTAGCATTTAATACTTTATAAAATTTTTACGTCTCAAATTTTCATTTACTAGCTGAACATTTGTAGCTCACACCACTTTTTAAATATTGATACAAATATCCATCATCTTTGTCTAATTCAAAAAAAACTGCATTATTTATGTCTGAATAGCCTTTGGATCCAATTTTTAAATCAAAATCATGATCAAAAAGTATTTCAAAATGCATTTCAATTTTTTGTGAGTCCCAAATGAAAGATTTTAGAAGAGTATCTTTAATTTCTAATTCAATGACACTTGGAGAGGTATTTTTAATGGGAGATTTTTCAGTAATTTCATTAAATATCTTATTACAAATCAGTTCATCAGATTGTGCCTGAACACAAAAAGTAAATGTAAGAATGAATAAAATTATAAATTTCATAAGTTTTTTTTATAACAATAATGATACTTTAAAAATAATAAATGTTAGATAAATTTATCGAAATGCCCATATGGGCACATATTCTCATCAACCTATGGGGCGTACCTCTTTACTTCTTACTTATTTATCTAATTGATCAAAAAAAAATAAGACTAAACAAAAGGATCAATAATAAACAGACGCTATTTATATACTGTATGATAATTGTGGCATTTGGATATGTTGTTTTTATGGATTAATCAGTTAAAAATTTAGAATTATGAATATTAGTTTTATATTGGCATTTATAGCAATCTTTATTGTCTCTTATTTTGTTGGTAATTATATAGCTATTGATGGAGATGAGTTAAGTAAATCTAAAAAACTCTACTATAAAATTATTTCAATTTTATCTGTATTTGTATTTCTGGGAAGTTTTGTGTTTTTTATGTTTCTTGTAAATAATGGAAACTTTGGTTCAAATATAAAAGTATTTTAAATTTATTTGTAACACAATTCAGAAAAAAGATTATTTAATTAATTTTGGCGGCAAATATTTGAGTCACTAGACAATTCTATTCTTTTTATATAATTTTTTCTTATGTCCAGTATTCATAGTTTAATGAANTATTTAACTCCATATGAGTTAGATCATATAAAATTTTTAGCTCATAACGATGAGATCCCCTATGGNGCAATCAATACCCAGTATAGAATTGATAAAAATGACGTAAAAAATCTGATGAGATTTATGCTAAATGATAATGACTATTTGAATTGGAAAAAAATTTATAATAAAAATTCTCAGCAACACTAGNTGAGGCAAAATTCATATAAACACTAATGTTTTAGGCTATTTTCTGTAAAGTCCTGAGCTAATTTTTTACCTGAAAGCCANGCATCTTGCATACTTGGACCTTCACACCAGTCACCAAAGGAATACAAACGACGATCAATAGACNCNATATATCTTTTTGACTTAATATCCCTTAAACTTTTTTTNGTATAAGAATACCTCCATCTGTGTGATTTTTTAAATACTGCACCAGCATCAGATTGAAAAGACTGTTTCATCTTATTAATCACATAATCTTCGAGCACATAGTTTTCTATATTATAATATTCTTTAGTCCACTCTGCTCTCATATTTATAACCCAGCACTCCTCATTAAAAAATTCATGTTTAAAATTCTGGTTCATTAANAAACTTATTTCTGGTGTTANGTGATATCCAAATTGAAATGGAACACCNAGTCGCTTATTAAAGGCCACCATTATGGTCCAAATAGCATCAAACTCGATGTCAGGCATGTCACTATAATCGATATATTTTTCTAATAGCGTCTTAGACTGTTCAAATGGCATGCTGCAAAAAATATAATCAAATGGTCCAAATTTCTCTTCACCTGCAATTAGATAATATTCCTTATTTATAGTCTCAATACTAGTTATTTGCTTTGAAAAATAAGTTGGATAGTGAAGTGATTTATGAATNTTAATTGGAATTGATTCATTCCCCTCTTTCCCCACTATAATTTCTTTNTCTTCAATGGGTGAATTTTGTGAAATATTTGAACAAAATTGCCCTTTTAAAATTTTAATCGCATCAATTTTATTTAAGTATTCATTAAGACCTATAATACCATGATCTAATTTTAAATAATGCGCGCCATGATCGAAAGCATATTGATTATGCTTTCTAGTACTTATTCTACCCCCAGGCCTCCAAGATTTTTCAAAAAAAGTTATATCCAGAGCGGGTAGGTGGTAAGCTAAAGAAAGCGCACTAAGCCCAGTTCCAATAACTGCTATCTTTTTCAATGTTATTACTTTTTTATATTTCTAGGTTTAATTTCATCGACATCTTCTACAGGACGAAGTATCGGTACATATCTTAGTCGAAGAATTATGACCGCAATAGCTACTAAGACTATGGCACCAGCTTCGTATAAAAGAAGTTCAGGATTTGAGTCTTTACCTTGAAGTATAATAAGTCTTGATAAAGCGGTAATAGCAATAAATAAGGGATAAGTCATTCTCACCCGATTAGACACATAATAAACTCTTACCATTCCGATTACCTCAACGTAGATAAATAATAGAAGTAAATCAGCTAATTCTACATATTGTACGTCTATCATTCTCAGTATTTCAAAGAGAATGGCAGTTATCGTAGCTACTAAAATGACACCAATTACTGCTTTTTCTACAAAACCAACAAAATTTTCAACGTTAGACTTCATTACCACTCAACCATATCAATTTGTTTTGATTTAAGAAAGGCATTTGTCTTAGAAAAAGGTTTGCTTCCAAAAAAACCGCGATGAGCGGATAAAGGAGATGGATGAGGTGCAATTAAAATTAGATGCTTACTCGAATCAATATACTCTTTTTTTGATTGAGCAAATGATCCCCACAATATGAAAACGATATTTTCTAATTCATTACTAATTACAGAAATGACTTTATTAGTAAAAATATCCCAGCCAATTTTTTGATGTGAAAGGGGTTTTGATCTCTCCACTGTTAATGTTGTATTTAACAAAAATACACCCTGTTTGGCCCAATTTTCTAGGTTGCCATTATTAAAGTTAACTTCTTTTTTTAAATCATCCTGTAATTCTTTATAAATATTTATAAGAGAGGGTGGAGGTTTGACAGAGTCTGGGACAGAAAAACTAAGTCCGTGAGCTTGACCAGGGCCATGATAGGGATCTTGACCTAAAATAACTACTTTTACATTATTTAGAGGTGTTAAATTAAAAGCATTAAAAATTTGTCTTCCTGGAGGATAGTAAACAATTTTGTTTTGTTTTAATTCTAAAAGTTTTTTTTTGAGATTGACCATATAGTCTTGGTCAAACTCATCTTTTAAATGATTAAGCCATGATTCAGGGAGTTGAATGGTAGGTTTTTCCACTCAGGTGTATATTAGTTTAAGGTTGCGTCTTTACTTCGACCGTATTTTTCAAGTTTATAAATAATTTTTTCTTTAAGATCATGATTTTCTTCTAAAGCCATTACCAATGCTTGTGTGTAGAAGAAACAAGCTGCTTCAATATCAGCTTTGTCTTCAAAGTAATTTGCTGCCTCGTAGTACAAAGAGCATACTTTGTCCATCTGCTTTTTTTGAAAAGCATCAGTTATATCGTTATCTAATTGAAATGCGTCTTTCATGATTGTTTTAAAATTAGCACATTTACCTAAAACACCAAGATTAAAATAAATTACTAAAAATTATCCTTTGCAGAGCGCATTTTAGCAAAAACTTCTATTGCGTTTTGAGACTCATAAAGTTTCATAAATTGATCCTCATCGCACCTTAGAAATGGATTACATAGTAATTGATCTGAGAGCATTGTAGGTATTGTTGGGCGGAGTTCATTTTCTTGATGAGAAGTCCACTTAGAATAATGTTGAAGTTCCTTATTATTAGGATCAATGCTTAAAGCAAAATTAACATTTGCTGAAGTATATTCATGTCCACAATATATTTTTGTATCCTTTGGTAATTGTTTGATTTTGCACAAACTGTCCCAAAAAACTTCAGGTGTTCCCTCAAACATTCTCCCACAACCTATGCTAAAAAGAGTATCTCCAGAAAATAAAATATTATATTGAGGCATAAAGAAATTTATATGTTGAAGTGTATGACCGGGAGTATGAATAACTTTATATTCATTCCCTAATATCTCAAAAGTCTCATGATCCACAACTTCTTTATCTGGTTTAGGAATTTTAGTATCATTTTTATATCCTATGACTAAAGAATTAAATTTTGATTTAATCTCACCTACAGCAGCTATATGATCATCATGATGATGAGTAATTAAAATATGACTTGCTACGCAGTCATTCAATTCAAGAATTTTCAAACACATAC